>Ga0268262_10000141_pt1 | contig 90543 bp, 81 predicted proteins | sample TergutNc150P3_FD_190354 | JGI IMG/M metagenome (GOLD analysis project Ga0268262, IMG submission 190354) | Nasutitermes corniger P3 segment gut microbial community from laboratory colony in Florida, USA - Nc150 P3 (SPAdes) (version 2) | ecosystem: Host-associated > Arthropoda: Insects >... | reverse complement strand
GCGAGCGAACGGGGACAAGCCTAAACCGGACTTTACGTTACAGGCCAAGACCGCTGTAAGTTCGGGGTTGCAGGATGTAGAGAGGGTGTATTTTGGGACACTCAAAGAGTTACAAAGCTTCATGTTAGCTGAACCCGCTGGAAAGAGGGCCAAAGAAGGTAACAGCCCTGTAAGTGAAAACATGGAAGCCTCTTATCTACATTCCTAAGTACTGCGGGGCACGTGGAACCCTGTGGGAATCCGGGAGGACCATCTTCCAAGGCTAAATACTACCTAGTGACCGATAGTGGACAAGTACCGTGAGGGAAAGGTGAAAAGAACCCCGGGAGGGGAGTGAAATAGAACCTGAAACCGTATGCTTACAAGGTGTTGGAGGGCTATGAAACAAGCCTGACAGCGTGCCTTTTGTAGAATGAGCCGGCGAGTTACTTTATACAGCAAGGTTAAGCAATAGTAATTGCGCAGCCGCAGCGAAAGCGAGTCTTAAATGGGCGAAATATAAGTTGTATGGAGTAAACCCGAAACCGAGTGATCTAGTCATGGCCAGGTTGAAGCGCGGGTAAGACCGCGTGGAGGACCGAACCGGTAAATGTTGAAAAATTTTCGGATGAGCTGTGATTAGGGGTGAAAGGCTAAACAAACTCGGCAATAGCTGGTTCTCCTCGAAATAGCTTTAGGGCTAGCCTCATAAGTTTAGTTGCGGAGGTAGAGCACTGATTGGGCTAGGGGGTCAACAAACTTACCAAACTCATTCAAACTTCAAATGCCGTAACTTTAGATTATGGGAGTCAGACTACGGGAGATAAGTTTCGTGGTCAAGAGGGAAAGAGCCCAGACCAACAGCTAAGGTCCCCAAGTATATGCTAAGTGATAAAGGAGGTGAAGCCGCACAGACACCCAGGAGGTTGGCTTAGAAGCAGCAACCCTTCAAAGAGTGCGTAATAGCTCACTGGTCGAGTGGCTTTGCGCCGAAAATAATTGGGACTAAGCATATCACCGAAGCTTTGGATTTGCATATTATGCAAGTGGTAGAGGAGCATTCTGTACGGGCTGAAGGTAGACTGCGAGGACTACTGGACTGTACAGAAGAGAGAATGCCGGCATGAGTAACGATAAAAGAAGTAAAAAACTTCTTCGCCGTAAGCCTAAGGTTTTCTGGGCAATGTTAATCAACTCAGAGTTAGTCGGTCCCTAAGATGAGGCTGAAAAGCGTAGTCGATGGGAAGCAGGTTCATATTCCTGCACCACCTGGTGGAGGCTATCGTGATGGAGTGACGCAGAAGGATATGGACGCAGGGCGTTGGTAGTCCCTGTCCCTATTCGTAGGCTTGGATTTTAGGAAAATCCGAAATCCTAAACAGCTGAGGATGTGGGGGAGCGTAACTTTTAGTGAAACGAAGGTTCAGACTCCATACTGCCAGGAAAAACTTCTAAACGCGAAACCGGGTGACCGTACCGTAAACCGACACAGGTAGGCGGGGTGAGAATCCTAAGGCGCTCGAGAGAACCCTCGTTAAGGAACTCGGCAAAATGGTCCCGTAACTTCGGGAAAAGGGACGCCTCATTAGTGTGAAAAACTTCTCGTTCGTAGCATGAAGAGGCCGCAGAAACATGGCCCAAGCGACTGTTTATCAAAAACACAGGACTCTGCAAACTCGTAAGAGAAAGTATAGGGTCTGACACCTGCCCGGTGCCGGAAGGTTAAGAGGAAGTGTTAGCATGTATTTATACATGCGAAGCTCTGAATTGAAGCCCCGGTAAACGGCGGCCGTAACTATGACGGTCCTAAGGTAGCGAAATTCCTTGTCGGGTAAGTTCCGACCTGCACGAATGGTGTAACGACTTGGGCACTGTCTCAACGAGGGACTCGGTGAAATTGTATTGTTCGTGAAGATGCGGACTACCTGCAGAAGGACGGAAAGACCCCGTGCACCTTTACTGCAGCCTGACGCTGTTGTTTGGTATAGTATGTGTAGGATAGGTGGGAGACTTTGAAGCCGGAACGCTAGTTTCGGTGGAGTCATCGTTGAAATACCACCCTTATTGTATTGGACTACTAACCGATACCCGTAATCCGGGATTGGAACACCGTCTGGTGGGCAGTTTGACTGGGGCGGTCGCCTCCCAAAGAGTAACGGAGGCGCCCAAAGGTTCCCTCAGCACGGACGGAAATCGTGTGTAGAGTGTAAACGCAAAAGGGAGCTTAACTGCGAGACCAACAAGTCGAGCAGATACGAAAGTAGGGGTTAGTGATCCGGTGGTCCCGTATGGAAGGGCCATCGCTCAACGGATAAAAGGTACGCCGGGGATAACAGGCTGATAGCGCCCAAGAGTCCATATCGACGGCGCTGTTTGGCACCTCGATGTCGGCTCTTCGCATCCTGGGGCTGGAGAAGGTCCCAAGGGTTCGGCTGTTCGCCGATTAAAGCGGAACGCGAGCTGGGTTCAGAACGTCGTGAGACAGTTCGGTCCCTATCCTCTGCAGGCGTTGGAAATTTGAGGAGATCTGTCCTTAGTACGAGAGGACCGGGATGGACGAACCTCTGGTGTACCAGTTATCGTGCCAACGGTACTGCTGGGTAGCTATGTTCGGTAAGGATAACCGCTGAAAGCATCTAAGCGGGAAGCCCACTCCAAGATAAGATTTCCCAAGGCCCCAAAGGCCTCTGAAGACTCCTCGTAGATCACGAGGTCGATAGGATGGAAGTGTAAGTATTGAAAAATATTCAGCTCACCATTACTAATCAGTCGTGCGGCTTGACCATATTATCTAAAAACCCAATGCTTAAACAACAGCATTGGGTTTTTTCGTTTTACACACTTGTTTTTTGTAGGGTTTTTGCTTGTTTGCCAAAATTTGAGTGAGTATATAACATAAAAATTTTTATTGACTTTGTTCAAAATCAGCCTAAATATAAATAAAGGATATAGACCATGAAAATAGTAATCGTCATTTTGAGCGGCATAGCATTATTAGGGTTAATTATATTTTTTTCGTTTTCATGTATCAGCTGCCAAACCACAAAGAATACCGGCAACAATGGTATTACATTTCTGATAAATCTAATGGAAAATACAAATTATCATAACAAATATATATTTGTAGATGACTATGTTCCGTCTGTGATGAAACGAAAAGGGTTTGATTACGCTGACTCGTATAAAACATCCTCTGCAACCGATAATTATTTTCTTTTTGAAGACAGGGCAATTAATCGTAAAAATGGTCCTTTGTATGGCAGAAAATTCGATTTCAGATGTTCGTATATTGATGACAAAGGTAATTTTATTGATTTGGAAATTGTTGAATAATGACGAGTTAATGAGGATAAACGATAAACCCATGAAAAGCATAAAAGTATTAATTATTTTGCTGCTATGCAGTGTTTCGTGCGTAGGGCAGTGTAATAAGCGGGATAACATTGTGAAAGAAAAAGTAAATATTATCGGTCACTGGCGGGTTGATGAGGTTATTGGTCTGGAACTCATAAACAAAAACCTAAGAATCGATGAATATGTGGTACAGGAACGGCTAAAAGCAAACTATCGCAGCGGTAATTATTTCGGCTGGCGGGTAGAATTTAAAAATGACATGAGTTTTACAAGCCGCTATAGCTCCGGCGACGGCTTGGATTTCTTTGCCGATGTTACGGGTTCTTATGGATGGATCGATGATAACCACATTAAGATCCATGTCAAAAAGATTATATTCAGAAGCGGAGCGTTCGGCGGAAGAAAGAGCGTAGATGAAGAGCCAAATATCGACTTAGGCGTCTATATTGTCGTTAAAACAGACAATGGTTTTAATTTGGTTAAATGCGCTCCAGATGAAACAGACGAGCAGCGCATAAGCTATTCGGATATGCTGCATAAGCTTCCCAAAATTTACGCAGGTTCGAGCGGTTTATCGTGGCTAAAATTAGACCCATATAACAGGGATACCGATTATCTTAAAATATTGCAGAAAGGACTTGCCGCAGGCGGGCGTTACGACCCTGCCAAAGCAAAATTAGTGTTTAGCCGCCGCATTAACGTAGAAGTTCTTGCCTTTATATTTCGCTACGAAGGGAAAAGCATCTCAGCGTTTTACAGTGCGGGACCGGAACAGTTCGCAGTTATGGATTATATAATCCCGCAATATCTTGACATTATCGAAGCAAAAGAAGAATATGTAACCTATTTAATCCGTTTGGAAAAGGACGAGCGGGAGAAAGAAGCAAAACTGCCTAAAAAAAAGGACAAACATGAAGACATCTTTTTACGCTGCGAGATAGTGATAAATTATTATGATGCGAAAAAAGGCAGCAAGCGCGAAATCTTTACATTGCATTATCTTTTTGAGGAGTTTTATAATCCGAAAATAAAAGCGTACACTTTTCGTTACGATATTAATTGCCGAATGGAATTATCTCAACTTTTAAAAAACGGAGAAGTCGTACTAAACCAATCTGTTGACAAAAACTCATGGAAATCTGCGGGAGAGATTACAGGCAGCAGCGAAATTAAAGAAGAGAGTATATACATGAAAATACTGCATTACTATTGGGGAAATACTGATAAAATTCCCGTATTGCGTGATAGATAAAATTATGTGTCGGAGTAACATAGTAATTAACATGAAATTGCGACTCGGCAGCCGCATGACGCCTCAAAAAATGGATATAGACTATGAAAAAAACAATTATCATTATAAGCGCTGTTGCGCTCATCGTGGGCAGTTGCAGGCAGAAAACATCAACAATACCGGTTGATTACAAAAGTGATACTTATAAAATTTCGCTTGGCGAGGACTATAAGAAAAGCAGTAAATTCGTTGATTGGAGGTATAATTGGGAATCATCGCGGGACTATTACTCCGATAAAGCGAGTTTCATGTATTCCGGCGAGCCATTGATTAATTACAACAATGGTGAATATCTACCTGCATTATTCATAGATACGGATAAAAACATGATTATAACATTTCACTGTTCCATTTTATTCTTCTTGGAAGAAAGTGAAAATTCGATTGAAAATTTCCTGAATGTAATCAGCAAGGACTTTAAAAAACTGCAAATCGACACAGTAAAGAAAAGCATCATATCCGATGGAATCTTTGAAATATCAACAGAAAATCATATTGAAATTTATAGATTGGATAAAAAAGAAAAAACCGGAAGTGCATTCGACTGTTTTGAATATACTATATACTATAAAAATAATAGTTTTTATCAAAAAATGAAAACATAATGAAAAAAGTTTTTATCATTTCAGGAGCAATAGCGTTAATTGCAAGTTTTTTTACAGGTTAATTTCTCATATCCTCTCTATAAATATCAATGCTGAACGGAATGGTTTTATCTAAAAGCGGTTCTGCATTTCTATTTGATCTGGCAAGATTTACTCTGGCATATTCATTTTCCTGACTCATCTTTTGCGCATAATCAATTGATTTCCAGTATGCAATATCCCGTTTTTGATATTCGCCGGTGTTTTGATAAACAGCTCCAAGATTATTATATGCTGATGATAAGGTCTGGAATAACTTAATATGAGAAGCTTTTGAAAGATCAACAGTTCTTATTTTATCAGCTTCATATTCCATTACTGCAAGTAATTTTAAATATTCTCCTTTTGCAGCATCATAATTCCCTATTCCTGCGCTGTTACTTGAATTGTAGAAGGCATTACCAAGTGCAAGCATCAATTCGGGAGATTTTACAAAATCATCATAGAGATGGAGCCATAAGTTGAGTGAAAGGGAATATTCTCCTTTAAGATAATGAATCCGCCCCATATTATAGTATAGTTCCGGTGATGCAAAATTGAGATTCAGCGCATCAATATAGTATTTTTGAGCAAAACTGTAATTCTCCATTTTTTCAATTTCATTATTTACAATTTCGTCATCTAATCCGCCCTCTCTGCTTTTGACTTTGTCGAAGTAGTAATAGAATATATTCCCAAGATAGGCATTTGTTTTCCCGGGGTCCTCGGTCTCTTTATAGAATTCGTCTCTTGTAAATTCAGGCTGGTTTCCATAATTATTTAGAGCATCCTTAAAAGATCTATATGCCCTGACAGGATCTTTAGAGGAATAATAAAATTCTCCTTTGAGATTCAGAGCGCTAAAGTATTGCGGTGAAAGAGACAGCGCTTTATCTAAATATCTTTCCATCTCAAACATATTGTTCTTTGCTCTATGAAAACGGGCAAACTGTATATGGAGAGGAGGATAGTCCGGGTCCCGGTCATTTAATGCATGGAGAACTTCAATGATTGCCGGATCTGTATTATCGTTGCTATCAACTAATCTGCCGCTGGTTACACCATAATCAATTCTTATATTTGAGTCTCCTTTCCCTCTCTTATCAATAAGGTAACCGGCTAATTTTGCAATAAGCGCTGACGGAAGATCCGAAAGCATCTTTTTTTGACGCAAATCGGCGAGAATTGTAGCTACTTGCGGAAATGCATCTCTCTCTATATAAAGATTCAGAAGACCCGAATAACCAATAACAGAATTAGGATCAACCCTTAGTATATCTTCATAATATTTTTTTGCATTTAGATATTGCCCTTGATAGAAATAGGCATTTCCAATGCCAAGCAGTGCATTAATATTATTATTGTCTATTGCAAGAGTTCTTCTGTAAAAAATAAATGCAAGATCAAGAGGAGAATTTATGCGTGGAATATCTTTATTATCTTTGAAGTACCATTCCTTAATATTAGGTTTTAATGTCTCAAAGTAATCTTTATCTGTTTTTGCATAAAAATATCCAAGGTTGTTAAGCGTAGTTGTATCAGTATGGTTTTTATCTATATGATAAGCTCCGTTAAGTTTTTCAACAGATTCGCGGTAATCCTTATTCCATAAATAAGCTCTTCCATATTCATTATATCCATAGAGATAGTCCTTTTTATATTTTTCGTCCACCTCGCGGAACAATCTTTCAGCTTCGTCATAATTATTTTTTCTGTCAAACCGTTCTCCCTGTTGACTGCTTTTAAGAATAAGGGCTACTCCATCTTTAATCAGCTTTTTTGCCATATATGGTTTATAAATAAATTGATATGAAATTATTGTAATTAGCAAAGATAGAATTACAGTGATGCCAAATGCGCTGGTGAGCATAAACAGTTTTTTCTGCCTTTCTCTGCCTTCGCGCGAATATTCAGGTCTTGACGTAATAACTTTTCTCTTTGAAGCCGATTCATCAACAATAGCTATTTTAGTCTTTAATTTTTTCTCAAGAAATTTACGAATGGAATCTTCGGATTTTCCAGTTATTATCATATCAACGAGTTTTTTCATGCTGTTTTGAGGTAGCATGTCATTGACAACAGTTTTTCTTATAACCTCTCTTACTTCAGGATTAAAATGTATGATAGATTTTTTTAATCTTGCAATATCTTGTTCAGAAAGGCTAATCTCTGGAGATATGCCTCGTGAATCCTTTTGGCTGGACGTTTTATTTTTATCACTATAATCAACAATATCATCATCAAGGGGTTCAATTGTTAAAGTTTCATCATCATGACGATCTTCAACTATAAAATCATCGTCCGACCTCTCGTTTTTGATTTTATCTTGTCGTTTTGTTTCGGTAAATGCATCCGGGATATTATCTATATCCGCAAAATCATCATCAAGAGAAACAAGTTCATCAAGCGGACTCGATTCTGTCTTTTCAATCGGAGTTTGTACTTCATCATCAATATCGGTAAATGAATCCGGTATTTCATCAATTTCATCTATTCCGCTTGATTCTATCTTTGGTTCATCCGGTGTATCAAAGTCTTCTATCTCAATTGACGAAATATCATCTAACCCGGCCTCCGGAAGATCTGATCCGTCTTTCATAGATATTTCATTAATATCCGGAATATCAAAATCCTCATCTTTTTCAAGAGAGAAAGAATCTTCTTTTATGTCATCCGGTTGTTTTTCATCTTCAAATTCTTCATCAAAGGTATCAATTTTAGAGGGTTCATCAACAAATGACAAATCAGAATCTTTAAGGTAGGTTATATCCTCTTCGTTTGCTATGCTATCGGTAATATCTTCAATATCTGTTTCGAGATTTATATCCGTATCTTCAATATCAAATCCGTTGATATCATGATCAATTGTTTTTGGTATATTATTAGCAGTTGGGGCAACTGTTTTCTCTTCATGAATATCACCGGACTCTGTAATAACATTAATTATACGATTAATTTCAGAGAGCTCTTCAGGTGTATAATTTATCTCGGTTTTTTTAACAGCCATTAATTATTCCATTATCATATTAAGAGACATAATGCAAATATAATTTTTTGTAAATTAAAAAACAATTAAAATTTCATTATAAATTTTTCTTAAGTATATATCGACATATAATATGTACAATTGAACCAAAATAGTAAATCTTAATGATAATTAGTATAGATTAAATTTGTATAATAATTGTTGATTTTTTGATATGAAAAGGGTCTGATTTCTGCTCTTTAAAGCATGAGGATATGGATGAAGTTTTATAAAATTGGCGGCGCAATTCTCCTTTCTATTACTATGTTATCAGCAATGCCTGATAATGATTCTATGACAAACCATTATAAATTAATGCAGCTTAAGGATGCAAAATCTCCTGAAAAAATCAGATTATTTATTGCTGATAATATTGGACAAGGAAAACCTGCAGTTGTCAATGGTCTGCTTTTTACTTATAAAAACAGAAAAGCTGATACGGTATCAGTTGCAGGGAACTTTTCATCATGGAAAATGGTCAAAATGACAAGGGGAAGAGACGGAGTTTGGTTCCATTTTTTATCTAACAATGATTTTGCCGGAAAAGTGGAATATAAATTTAATGTGGATGGTTTATGGATTGAAGATCCTAATAATTACTTTAAAGAGGATGATAGAATGGGATCATACATCTCTCTTTCTGAGAATGAAAAACCCATAGATGGGACTTTTGTAACCTATAAGATTACCGGTAAAAACAAAATTTTGTTCCAAACATATAATCCCAAGGCAAAAATTATCTCTTTAGTTGGAGATTTTAACGGATGGAATCCTGAAAATGATTTAATGAAAAGAGGTTATGATGGAATTTGGAGGCTTGAAAAGCGGCTCTCTTCAGGAATACACAGATATAAATTTATAATAGACGGCAAATGGACTCCGGACTTTTTCAATCCAGAATCCGCCTCTGATAATACAGGAGATTTATGCTCAGTCGTAAAGTTAAAATAGACTATACTTTGTTGTGCTGTTCCTGAATCCACAATTCGGTTTCCCAAGACATTTTTTCGTTAATATGAAAACTGTTTTTATATGATATGCTCTTATTATTTTCGATGTAATATCCAAGATAATAATAGCTAAGCCCAAGTTTAAGAGCAAATTGCGTCTCATTTATAACGCTAAATGTTCCAAGCCGAAGTTTTGAAAATTCACTTCTATAAACAAAATATACGCTGCTTAAAGCATTTGAGGAGATGTCAATAAATCCAACAGCGGCAAGTTTACTGTCCACATAATATTCCGATTGTATTGACGGACATGACTGTATATAAAACGATTTATAAAAATCCTCATTATCGGAATTCTTGCCAAATCTATTATAAGAGTGGTCTTTAAAAACCTCAAAAATATCATCTCTATATTCTAAATTTTTAAAATCTACATGAACATCTTTGCAATCCCTTATTACACGCCTTTGACTTTTTGATAATATTAATTCTTTTGTTTTTATTCTAATAGGGATACATGCTCTGCACTCTTTGCATATAGGTTTAAAGTAATATATCCCAAATTTTCTCCATCCGATAGATAAAAGCATATCAAGTTCATGAGGGGACAGATCCGTTGCAAAAAAAAATGCAAATTGGCATTTTTCTTCTTTTATATATGAGCAGTCAAATTCTTCGCTGACGAGAGATTTACTGAGCAGTTTCATTTAAATTTTTTGAATAATTTTTAAGACGCTATGCAACGCCATATTTTGATCTATACTCTTCCATTTTTGTTATCATTTCACTCTTTATCCCAAATTTTTCTCTTAAAGCAGAATCTTTTAAAAATTCTAAGATATCGAGTATATTTACAATAGGGAAAAAATTTATATTTGCAGATTCCGAAATTTCTTGAATTGCAGATTTTTCACCGGTTCCCTTTTCCATTCTGTCAACAGAAATGACCACACCTAATATTTTTGGATTACCCTGATTTTCAAGAATATCTATGGTTTCTCTTACAGCTGTGCCTGCAGTTATAACATCATCAACTATTATTACACTATCGGATTTAGATAGAGTTTTGCCTACAATAAGTCCCATGTCGCCGTGATCTTTTGCTTCTTTTCTGTTGAACGAATAATTTACATTGATTTTGTAATCTGCATAGAGTGAATTTACAGTGGCGATAGCAAGAGGTATTCCTTTATAAGCAGGACCAAAAATAGAACTATATTGGTCTTTGATATTGTCCACTATTGCGCTTGCATAAAAATTCCCCAAGCGATTTATTGCCTCCCCAGTATAGAGCATTCCAGTATTCAAAAAATAAGGCGAGAGTCTGCCGGATTTAAGAGTAAATTCTCCGAATTTCAGTGAATTACTTTCAAGGAGAAAATTTATAAATTCTTTTTTATATTCTTTCATAATTATTGCCTTAAAATTAGTTTTATCTTAATTTATCTTTTATAACTCTTTTTGAAATTTTACTTATATCAAACCACGTTTTTTTGCCATCATTATCATCTGGTCTCTTGTATTAGCCGGAACGTCTTTTTTATCTTTATCTGCCTTTGCATTTAATCTTGCCGCTTCCTGATCACATACAGTGAAGCATACTCCACAGCCTATACATCTTGCAAGATTAACCTCAGCCAGACCGGAATTATTTAAGTTTATAGCCTCCATCGGACATATATCAATACATGCTTCACAGCCAATGCAGTTATCCTGACTAATTGAAGCAAAGTGATTTGAGAAGACTATCTCAGCCGGATTAGGATGTTTTTTTATAGCTCCAAGAACTGCGCAGCAGTCTCCGCAGCAGTTACACATTCCCGAAGGATTCTGTGAAGTTGCCGGCTGAGTAACAAGTCCCGATTTTTGCGCATCAGCTACGATCTTTAAGGCTTCCTCTTTTGTTACTTTTCTTCCCATATTGTTATCTATGTAGTATTGTCCCATAGAACCGAACATAAAACATGTTTCTATGTGGCGAGAGCAGCCTCCTCCCTGAATTTTTTTCTGCTTTCTGCAAAAACAATCCGTTACTACGATGGTATCCGTTTTATCCAATATTGCAGAGACATCTTCATAAGATGCTATGCGATGTTCTATATCTACATATTTTTGAACAGGTATAACGCGCAAAAAAAGGTCTGCGCTTTCGGCAATAGTTTTATTAAAACCTTCATTGAAGTATTGTTCAAGTAAAGATGCAAACTCCTTATCCAGTCTTTTTATCTGAAACTCGGCAAGTCCGTGCATAAATGGAATTGCGCCATATCTTAATTTCCCGTCGGAATTTTGTCTAAAGATAAGACCTTTCTGTGACATATCTTCTAATCTTGTTTTGATTTCATCAACAGGCTTATTAAGTCTTGAAGCTATATTGTCGGCAGATTCAAGCATTGGGGAGAGGTTCATGAAAAATTCGGCGTCACTTTCATTAAAGATTTTTTTTAGGATATTTATTTCAACTCCGGATTCGGTTGCAGGAAAACCTAAAGAATATGTATCAAGGCGCTCTCGAAGTTTTGAATATATTGTGTTCATTTTTTTCTCCAAAAGTTATATTTCGTTATCTTAATATAAGTCAGATACTAAAAGCAAGTTTTTTGTAAATTCACATTCCCATTCGTGGAGAATTATTCATTATAATAACTCTATGCCGGTTGCAAGAATTTCCCGAACAAAGGGATTGTCTCTCTGTAATTCGGTTATTTCAAATACAATCGGCTCAAACCCTACATGGCTATACTTTTCTCCGCCGATACCAAGAATTTGCGCTACTAAATCTACTTTTCGTTTTCCGTTATAACTTTTTACAAAAAAGCAAATATCGACATCACTGAGTTCAGTTGCAATTTTTCTGGCGCAGGAGCCAAAAAGAACTGCTTTTTCTATAGGCAGTTCACGACTTACATCTTTGGCGTAATCTCGCGCTATTCGGTTGACGGTTTCAAAATCAATAGCCATAAAAACACCTCTCAGGTCTTTTTTCAAATCTGTTCAGCTTCATCTTCTCCGGTCTGCCGATTAGGACTTTGTTCAAAATCAGGATATCTGTATGTGATATATTGTGCGGAAAGAAAATCTAAAAAACGCAGTGTATCTTCACTCACAGCAATCGGCAATTTATCCTTAAAGCGAGAAACAATAGTTTTGATGTTATGAATTTTCGGAACATTATCATCAATATATAGAGTATATAAGCCTTTACAACATTTCTCTATTGCCTGCTGGCACATGAATATCACATAAAACCATCGCCCTGTTGAAAACATTGCAGCGGCAGAATCAAGGTCATATTGAGCCAATTCAATCCAATAGGCATATTTTTCCTCTTTTGTCATAAAAGCTCCGTAGTTATTATTTCCCATGTAAGTGCGATTATATTTCGCTATCTTAATATAAGTCAGATACTAAAAGCAAGTTTTTTTCTCAACATAGTTGGGGTACATTTGCTGTTTTCATTTTTTTATTCCCCTGTATAGAATACGATTGAATCGGACAGGAAATAAAAATTTTTTTGTTTTTTTGAATTTTTTTTGTTGGGACGCAAAATTTTGTGTCTTTACGGCGTATTATGAAACAGGGGATATTTTATGATATGGTGCGTATGTTGCAAGAAAAAACAAATTTATCCATACAAATAATAAAATCCGCGCGTTGAAAATGCGAATTTTTACAAAAAAATCTCAAAAAAACAAAAAAATTTTTATCTCTCCCCGTTTTAGAACGTAATAGAGAAAAACAACTAATAGGTCTAATATGAAAACACTAAACATAACTCCTTTTCTATTACTGCTGTTAATTCCAATGGAATTACATTCGGGTATTCTTATCAATGAAATATCAGCAGGGGGATCTGACAAGTGGGTTGAGGTTACAGTAACGCCGGATATTGAATCGATAGATATATCGCAATACTATGTTACAATGTATTACGGCTCGGCAGAAAAAATTTCAAACAAACCGGTTACCCTATATGGCAGGAATCGCCCGGAAACATCCTGGGACGACAGATTTGCAATAATACATTTTACTCCTACACCCATGGAAAGTGAAACAGATGATGCAGGAGATCTCAATAAAAACGGCATACGCGATATTTACTGTAATAATTACCGTCTATGGAACACCGATTGTGTTGTAGCCATAGATACTGTCAACTCATACGCAAATAAAAGTATGATAGATTTTGTCGCATACAGCGATAGAGACGGTTCTATAAACAGTTATATTGCAAACTGTATGAATGCAGCTATAGCGGCAGGTCAATGGGCTGCGTGTACAAGTATAAATCTTCAGGATTGTGCAGTTGATACCGGACCTAAAGGACTCAACAGCTATTCTACAATATCAAGGATTAATCTTATAGATACTAATAGCCTTCATGATTTTGCAGTAACTCCATACGCAACACCCGGCAGAGAAAATATAATAAGTGTGGATAAAGGCAAAAAAAGATTATTTCGCACAGAATCAAAAAAAATTACACATACACTTGGGAATGGAGCAATTCAAATCCCGCTCTTTCTATTTGAAACATGTACAATAAAATTAAGAATATTTAATTCAACAGGATCCACCATATACTATTCAGAGCTTCAAAAAAATTTAGACCCCGGTTTTTTTAAATTCGATATAAACGACCGTGAACTTAAAGGGAAAATTTTAACAGGTCTATATCCGGTTAAAATTGAAGCAGCAGGAAAAAATTCATCTTCGGAAACCGATACTGTTTTTCTTGTTATTGTCAGGAGAGGAAGATGAATATCTGTCATATATTTTATATTTTAATAATATACCATGGAGCATTTGAATACAGGACTGAAAATCCTGACGCGCTTTTTCCAATACTTCAGGCTGTTTATGATTATTCATACCCGGCTGTAATGATCAATCCGGCACAAATTCCCTTATCAAATGGATTTATCATTAACAGCAATGGCGGAAGACCATATTCTGAGAAAGAACTTGTATCAGGCGGAACAGCTATTCAGTATGGTTCTAAAAATTACGGATTACAGATCTCGTGGAATTCATTCGGAGCAGATTTCTACAGAGAGCATACATTCTCTCTAAAAGCGGCATATTCAATCTTTTCCTTTCTCAATATTGGAATCTCAGAAAACCTATATATTCTAAAAATTGCTACAGATGAATTATCTGAAGATTGGAGCAGGAGTGATACTGATATTTCATTCTTATTTTCACCTTATCAGTGGTTGAATTTTGCATTTACACAAACAGGGGTAGTATCCTATTTCAATAAAAAAAACGACGATATTCTCTACAATGAAAGTTCGTTTGGAGTATTATTCAAACCCGGAAAAGGCTTCTCTATTGCATGGAATAACACAGATACTGCAATTGAAAGGGTAAATATATTCACAGTATCAGTAAATCCGACAAATTTCGTAACATTAAAAGGCGGATACTGTAAAGAAAACTCATCCTTTGCTTCATCAATAGGGATACTTGCAAAGAATCTATTCATATCATACGGCTTTAGATATCACCCATTTTTGGGACATTCACATTCAATAGGAATTTCTTACTCTATTAGCTCCGGCATTGAAAGTTTAGACTACAAAAAACCTCTCTTTCCCGTAAACAGAGAAAAAATTAACATAAACAGAGCAAGTCTTGATGATCTAAAAGCAATTGCAGGATTATCGGAGCTTTCGGCAGAAAGAATAATATTATATAGAGAGAAAATCGGTCCTGTTACTGATAAAGCATTAAAACAGATAGGATTAACAAGTGATGAAATAAAAATTATCAAAGAAAGTGTTTATGGAATTGAAAAAGTTTCGTCGAACAAAGACGGCGGAACAAATCCCAAAACGTTTGTAAAAATTCCGCCTCGTCAGGAGAGGATAAAAGTCAAATTTCAAAAACTGATAAAAGAGGGGATTCTGGCTTCAACTGCAATAAAGTATAGTGAATTATCAGAGACAGTAAATAAAAATGATTTCCGTACTAAACTGCAAAGTGATAATTCATTAAACAGCGATCAAAAAAAGTCTATTGAAAGAATATGTCTCAAATAACACTTTCATATAGCAATAAATATATTTGGTTGCTACTGTTATTTATACTATTGCACAGCAAAGTATCGGTTGGAAATAATTATGAAATAACCTTTAAGAACGGAGTAACAAGCGAGGTAATAGATTATGAAGGCGATTTGGCAAAGACTGTTTTTAGGAGTGGAACTTCCATTCTGCTTTCAGACACATTTATTTTTAATTTTACATATCTTCGCAATATTGATGATGATATTTATACCTATACATGGAATTTATCGGCAAAAGAGATCGGCGGATTTCTAAATGTAACTGCCGGAAATTATAATCTTCATTTTGGTTCCGGATTGATGATGGGGAGAAAAACATACTCTTCGAGCGATCCATTTTCTAAAAAAATATCTATCTCAAAAGATAAAACTATATCTCTGTCAAATAACGGGAATCCTGAATATTCATTATACGGAACAGTATTGGAATTTTACAAAAATTTTGATGAAGCAAAAATATATCTTATCACATTCTTTTCAGATCAGAGAAGATTTATTACATCTGAAGCATTTGAGTCCGGCGCGATTGAATCATCTCTTTTTACATTAAATACAAAAGCTATACAAAGTAAAAACCATACAGAGCCTGTAAATATAATAAATTATGGAGGAGTCTTAGGTCTGTTGTCTTCTCAATTTAACTTTCAACTATACTACTTTGAAACGGATTTAAAAGGAGATTCTGGAAAAGATATTTTATGGGATAAAAAAAAGTATTTTGCTCCTGATGGCGTTGATCTGATAAAAAACTCAGGACTATTTGCTGAATATAGAGATAACAATTTATCATTCTTTATAGAACCGGCAATATCGACTATTGTTAATGAAACAACTGTAACAGATTATGCCATAGCATGGGGGATTGGAATTAAAAATCAGATTATGAATCTCTCTATAAGTGGTAAAAATTGCGGTCTATATTTTCATTCCGAATATTCATCAGGAAATAGAATGCCTGAAAATGTATGGGAACTTAAGTGTGGGATTTACCCAATGAAGCCGTTTGAAATAGGATGTGTAATTTACAGCGAAAAAAATCTTGCGCCGGCATACAACAGGGACTATATCGAAGGATCAATTCATGAAGAAATTTATGCTGCTGCAAATTTTAAGAATATAAAGATAAATTCTAATTTTAAAAGAGTGGAGCATTATTCTACTGATAGGAACGATACGGCAGATCAGATAAATTTAAGATCAGAATTTCATGTTTCAAAAAATCTCTTTTTTAAACTAAGATCAACTGTGCAGAAAAAACAAGATGATACATCTTATCTTTACGGAGGAGAGGTAAGAACAATACTTTTTGATAATTTTTATCTCGCACTTGGATATACTAAAATTGAAGTCGGCGGAACAACTCCTATCTATGCTGTAATAACGCCTGCCTCTGAGCATTCTCTGATTACGCGTTTTAAAGATTCCGGACATGGAGGCTCAATATATTTCAGATATAAAAAAAATAAAGATTCATTCTATATAAGATTTACGACAATGAAAACAGAAACAATGTATAAAAAAAATATTGAATCAGCCTTAGTATTGGTTTTTTAGGTTATTGTAAATCTCTGCCGATTTTTCTATAAGTATCCCTTCTTCATTCATTTCAGGTAAATCTAAAACAATCTCCAGGAGCTCTTGAAGTATCTTACCGATTATAGGACCGGGCTTTAGGCTGAATCTATCCATAAGAATAATCCCATTTATCTTTAAATCCTTTACAGTAATAGCATTTTCAGCCTCTATTATCTTATCAATACGATTCTGAAGTTTTATAACAGGTCCGGGAATCCCATTGCGCGACCCATTTCCCTGTCTGTCTGCCTCTCTTAAAAGAAAAAGGTCAGGAATATTTTCAACTCCAACTTTACGCATAAATCTTCTGACTGCGCCGTCACTCCAATCGTCGGTATAGTGAAACATATGATTAATTATCAAATTATTGACTGTTTCAATTTCCGTATTAGAAAATTTTAATCTTTTCATTATCTTATTAACAATGCGCGCACCGACAATCTCATGATTATAAAAAGTATAATCGCCATTATCGCCTATCCGCTTGGTATTCACCTTTCCAATATCATGCAAAAGAGCTACAAGGCGTATGAGCGGTTTATCAGCGGGAGCTGCATCACATGAATATAGGCTATGATAGTATATGTCATGTGTATGATACTTATTCTGGTCAATACCATAACAATCGTCAAGCTCCGGAAACCATAGCTTCAAAAGACCGGTCTTTCTCATATATTCAAATCCGATAGATGGCAACCCCGCGCTTAACAACTTCATTAATTCATCCCTCACTCTTTCGGCAGATACCATAGAGGCAATATTGATTGTATCTTTAATAGCATCAAAAGTATTTTGTTCTATACTAAACCCAAGCTTAGCCGCAATTCTGCATGCCCTGAAAGTTCTTAAGCCGTCTTCATTAAATCTGTCAATAGGATTCCCTATAGTACGGATTATACCTCTATTTAAATCATCAATGCCGCCTGCATAATCTATGACCTCATCTTTTAAAATATCATAAGCAAGTCCATTGATTGTAAAATCTCTTCTCATTACATCTTTATTGAGAGTATCGGCATAATCAACATTTTCAGGCCTTCTCCCGTCAATGTATTTACCGTCAGACCTGAAGGTTGTTACCTCAAGCTTAAGACTGTTAAATAATACAGTTACAGTGCCATGCTTAATTCCTGTAGGAATTACTTTACGGAAAAGCTTCATTATCTGTTCCGGTCTTGCATTAGTAGCAAAATCATAGTCATATACTTCATAACCAAGTATAAGATCACGAACACATCCGCCGATAAGACAGCATTCAAAACCATGATTATGAAAAATATTTACGAATTCATGCAATTGAGAATAGTATTCGGCAGGTATTTTCAAACTACTTATATTCATATCTTTTAAAAACTTCATTTTAAAATTATTTAATAATCTCATTAAAATAATTATCGATATATTCGGAAAATTATCTTTAAGTAAATTTTTATCTATTATAATAACTCTGTGCCAATTAAAACTCAATATATCATCAGTCAATAAGGAAATATCAGAACCAAGATTTTATTAATGTTTACAGATCACTGCAAGTTCAATTATTCTTGACTCCTTTATAAATAAAAAATCTACTTAAAATCTATTTAAAAAGCAATGGAATAACAATGAAAAAAAAGAAGAAAAGAATCTTTGCCGAGCTTATTGATAAATACAGAGGTAAAGGCTGCGAGCCTCAATGCAAATATTTTGGTGAATGCGGCGGTTGTATGTTTCAAGATATCCAATATGAAAATCAACTTTTACTAAAAAAAGAGTATATCAATTCAATATTTGACGGAATATGCAGAGTAGATTCCGTTATTCCGTCAAATCCTTATTATTATAGAAATAGAATGGATATGGTTACTGCCTTTGGCAAAAAAGGTCTTAGAAGATCGGGTCATTATAAACATGTAGTTGATATTGAAACTTGCGCGATAATGCAAAAAAAAGCAGATGAACTTTATAGCATGACCAGAGATCTTCTATCTGAAATTGAAGATTACGATTATCTAAGACATGAAGGTTACTTAAGATATATAGTTCTGCGTCAGGCAAGGTTTACAGGAGAGGTTATGATTAACTTCGTTGTTTCAAATCCTGAAAATAGATTGCAATTTGTAATCTATGATCTTTTAGAAGAAGTAGATTCTTCATCAATAATTCTAAGCAGCGGACTTGCAGATCTCAATTATGGCGAAACATTTCAAACCCTAAAGAAAGGATTTATTACAGAGACATTTGACGGTATTGATTTCATGATAACGCCGAATTCTTTTTTTCAATCAAACTCTGAGATTGCATTACAGATATACAGAAAAATCCTTTCGTTCACAAAGGGAAAAGTCTTAGACCTCTACTCCGGTGTAGGGAGTATATCTCTGTTTATATCCGGTGCGGCAGAGAGTGTTACCGGCATCGAAATTGTTAATGAGGCTGTTGAAGTTGCTGAAAGGAACAGAGAGGATAATGAAATAGAGAATGTACAGTTTATATGCGCAGACGCCGGACAATTTATTAAGGAGAATAATGGAAATTTTGATACACTGATACTTGATCCTCCAAGGAGCGGAATGAATCCTAAAATGTTAAAATATATAAACGAAATGTCGCCTGAACAGATTATATATATGTCATGCAATCCTTCAACATGCAGAGATGATGTAAAGCAGTTAGAGAATTACAAAATTGATTTTTTTGAAGCATACGACATGTTCCCGCAGACCCCCCATGTAGAAACGCTTATGAAATTATCCCGCAGCCATTGAATGATAAACCAAATTTCACGCAGCAGATAGAAAAACAGCAGATTAAAAAATAGAACAAGTTTTTATTGAAACTAAATTCTATTGACTTATTTTTATATTATTATAATTTATTAACCATAAAAATTGAATATTAAGGAGAAAAATTTTACCTGTCTTATGTAGCCAAACTACGGATAAGACATTTTCTACTCCCTATAATTAATTTGGAGGCATAAAATATGTATAATCTATTTTGTAGGATATTCCAATTCATTATGAAGTATTCTGCCTATGTGTTGCCGTGGCGCAAGCCTGCGCTGATTGAGGGCGAGAACTGCATTTTGAACTTGCCCGGGCGGATTAAAGAAAAGGGCATTAAAAGCGTTTTGCTGGTTACCGACAAAGGAATCAGTTCGATAGGACTCATGAACCCTTTGATGGCGGCTCTGAAGGATATTGGCATACAGGTAACGATGTATGACAAGACAGTGCCCAATCCTACTATTGATAACATCGAAGAAGCGCTGGTGGTGTACAAAGAAAACAAGTGCGCCGGGCTGATAGCCTTTGGAGGCGGCAGCGCAATGGATTGTGCTAAGGGCGTAGGTGCGCGGGCTGCGCGACCGCGGACCAGTATTAAGCGAATGAAAGGGCTGCTCAAAATTTGGTTTCGCCTGCCGCCCCTGTATGCCGTGCCGACTACGGCAGGGTCCGGCAGCGAAGCCACTGTGGCGGCAGTCATAGTGGACAGCCAGACGCATGAAAAGTACGCGATGATGGATCCTGTGCTGATACCGCTTGAGGCTGTACTGGATCCGGTGCTGACGGTAAAACTACCGCCTGCGGTCACAGCGGCAACCGGCATGGATGCCCTTACGCATGCAGTAGAGGCGTACATCGGGCGCAGTAACACGCGGGAGACACGCGAGATGGCACGGAAGGCAGTAGAACTGATTTTTGAAAATTTGTATGCGGCGTATGAGAATGGCGCTGACATTAAAGCAAGGGCGAATATGCAGCGCGCTGCCTATTACGCGGGCATAGCGTTTACACGGGCGTATGTGGGTAATGTACACGCAATCGCTCACACTCTGGGCGGCATGTATGATGTTCCGCACGGTTTGGCAAACGCTGTTATACTCCCCTACGTGCTGGACGATTATGGAGAAAGCGCCTACAAACCGCTGGCTGAATTAGCCGATATAGTAAAATTGCCGGGAAACACGACTGAGTTGAAGGCAAAAGCATTTATAGAGTCTGTACGGAAAATGAATGAGCGCATGGGTATTCCTACTACTATAGATGGGATTAAGGAGGAAGATATTCCGATAATGGTGAAGCGGGCGTTCCACGAAGCAAATCCAAGCTATCCGGTACCGCGCATATTTACGCGAAAGGATTTTACCGGCGTTTACCACAGACTGATGGGCAAATCCGCCGTGAATTGATAAGCGGCGGGTTAAATGACCGTGTGACAGATTATGCCGCCCAAAAATGATCTTGGCAAGTATTTGGGCTGCAAAGGACTGGCAAGATAATATAATACTTAAATGTTTAATAATATAAATAGCAACTCACTCAAACGAAGAATAAAAAGACATGTAATCGGCGTGGAACATGTTTTCTTCTCTATTGTTCAACCCGGATTTGAGAACACAGCAAAAAACGAATTATCAAATATGGGATTAATGGTCAAAGACAATTTCATAGATGGCGGAGTAGAATTTTCAGGAAAGCTCGATTCATGCTTTCTTGGGTCTCTCCTTTCACGCACCGGCAATCGCATTATAATGCGCATTGGCGAGTTTAGAGCCGCAAATTACTATGAGCTTGAACGTCAAATCAGATCATTTCCATGGGAGCTTTATATCTCACCAGAATGTAAAATTTTATTTAGAAGCAGTTCTTCAAAATCCAAGATATATCACACAGGCAAATTAGAGGAAATATTCAGTAATGGAATAAATGAAAGACTTATAAAATATAATATTATTTCACATGATGAAGATCACAAATATTCTCAAATAATCTTTTTAAGAAATAATAGGGATATCTGCACGGTAAGTTTAGATGCATCTGGAGAATTTCTCTATAAAAGAGGTATAAGAAAAAACATCAATATAGCCCCTATACGGGAAACTACAGCATCTTTAATACTGCTTGAATCCAAGATAGAGAATTATGACTTAATAATTGACCCTATGTGCGGTTCCGGAACATTCAGTATTGAGGCTGCTTCTATTTTTACAAAAACTCCGCCCGGATTAAAAAAAGAATTTACATTCATGTACTGGTCATCTTTTAAAGAAAAATCATATAACTATATAAAAAAAAATTTAATAAAAGATATTATTCCGCAGGAAAAGATTAAGCAGGATATAATAACATCTGACATTGATGATAAAGAAGTAGAAACAGCTAAATCAAATATCCCGGAAGAATTAAGCAAAATAATAACTCCTAAAGTAGCTGATTTTTTTTCTCTCTCAGGTGATATTGCAAAAAACAAAAAAACACTAATAGTTCTTAATCCGCCTTATGGGAAAAGAATTAATAGTCAAAATATAAAATCTATCTATACAGAAATAGGTAAAAAGATTAGGAGTGATTTTAAGAATTGCGCCTATGCAATAATCATCCCTGCTCATGAGAAAGAAAGTTCTCTTAATTTAAAATATGATCAAAAAATAGCTATTATGAACGGAGGAATAAAAGTAAAAATTCTTTTTAAATATTTATAAATATATTTATGTTATTGAAATTTTTTTTGAGATAATTTATTATTTACATTAAAATAAATAATGAGGAAATTTTGAAAACCATTGATCAAAATATAGACCAATACTTGGAAGAGGTTGGAAGGGATTCAGAGGAGCATAAAAAATATCTGGAAAAATTGATCAGAGTTCTTAATGACATGAAATCCTCTGCCAGTCAGGCTGAAAAAAAACATTATATCCCTTTTAAACAAACGGTTGATAATTTTAGTCGTTTCCTCGTAGAAAAAAATATTAAACTTATACCCGAGGAAGAAAACCGTTTTTCAATAATTGCAGCATCGGGGCTTAACAATCTTGCGAAGAAACGAATGGCTGAAGATCTCATACACCAGATTAAAAATCGCGTAGCTACAGATCTTAGTCAAAAAATTGAACTTGATAAAATGAAGAAAGATATTGCCCTTCTCAATAAATCTAAATTTCGATTAGCCGATTGGTGCAGGCTTACTAAATTTGCATTTAAATATAATACAATCACACTTTTTTTTCATAGATACAAAGCCGAATCGCTTAATATCATCACTATTAAATGCGCTCTTGCTTATAACGAGATCAAATCAGAACTTAAGTCGATTCTTGATGAATACTATTATTATCTCACGGTTCTTGAATATAATGCTATTGTTAAACTATATAATATGGGGGAAGCTATAGATAATCTAATTGCTATGAATCGAAGTCCTTCATATAACCCTTCTGACATACTTGAGCAAATGAACGATTTTACATCGTCTTTTATTTATGTTATGCGTAACATTAACTCTATTGATAGAGGCTTAGAAAAGGTAACAAAAAATAGACAGTCTGTACATGGATTTATAGGGAATGTTTGGTTTCTTACCGACAGAAAAATATTCAATAACAAAGTAAAAAGATATAGAAAGAGCGAAATAATGAATAAAACTATTGCAGGATCATTATATTCATTTTACACTTCCTCTCTTGGTGTTATAGTAAATACATTTAACCAATTAATGTATATAACGAAAGTAACCGGCGAGTTAGATCATTCAAAAAAGGAATATACTCTTGAAGCTACACGGAAAATTGAAAATGAAAGCCGTACCCAAAATGAAGAAATTAATAAAACTCAATCTAAGCTATCTGAGATTATAAACATAACAACAAAATATAGCGATATGGGAAAAATCCTGTCAAAGAGACTTTTTGAAATTGAAGCGCGAAGCAGTCTATCGGCATGGAATAAAGATGCTCAAACTAAACCTTTCTTTAAACTTATAAAAATTTTTGATGCATACATAAAGTATATTCTTGAGATGATTATAGGCAGTGAAAATTTAGAACTTGAATATGATAACAATACAATAAAAAATTATTTTGAACGCTACCCGCATATTATAAAAGCAATTGAAGAATGCAGGGCATTCTCCGTAGACCTTCAAGGCACAAAGGGAAAAGACTTGCAAAATTATAAAATATCTTCTGAAAATGAAAAAAATGAATTCATCCAAAACCTTATGGGAAGCGAAAGTACATTATCACTTCCCAGCGGCACAAAACATCTACGTGAAACATTGAATGAGATGTCTGCAATATGTTATAATATCTGTATGAGATTTAACGATCTGTTAAATAAATATTACCAATCTGAAAAAATCGAGTTAAATGATATTGCGGATAATTACAATTTTCTTTTCAATGCAAAGATAATTCATCCAAAGGTACGCAATCTTGAAACTATACTAAATAAAAAACAGGTATATCTTGTAGACCTGCTTGAAGCCTGCTGTTCTATGGCTGTATTCTTTTCTGAGAGTCTATACCACAAAGGGATACAAGCCGTATATGCTGATGTTATAAAACTTCAAAGAGAAATCGACGAATATAATCTGGAAAGCCGCGTAAAAATACAGCATTTTGATACAGAGGATGATGAAAATAGAGCTAATAACCGAATTTATAATGACACGCTAACAGGTATAAAAAATTGGCAATATTTTGAAGATTTTATCCTTCCGGAATTTTATGATGATGATGGAAATTATTCAAAAGATAAACTGCGCCATGTATTTTGTATGAAACTATCAAATCTTGTTGAGATTAATCGTATATGCGGCAATGATGTAGGTAATGTCGTCTATAAAAAATTCAGCAAAATCGCAAAAGAGACATTCAGCACTACAGATAGCGATAGCATATTGCTGAGATATAAAGAAGGATTAATTATCGGATATATTGATAATACCTCTGTAATTGAAGCAGTAGATATTCTTTTTAAAATCTTAAACAAAATAAAGGCATATTCGCTGAATAGCGGAATACAATCTTTACCTGATATAATTTTTAATGCCGGGATATATACAGAAAGAAAAGGATCAAATGCATTAAAAAATATAGAGATAGCGCAGAAAATTATGCAACAAAGAACTGATAAAGAAGCTGGTCATGTAGTATTTTTAAGACATGCCGACAGAATAATAAAAAATAATGATTTTAATAGCAAAGGGGAACTAAAACCTGAATTTGTGTCTGTGTTAAGTTAAAAAAACAAAAAGTTCATACGGAAAATGTTGGATCTTTTTTTATCAAAATTTCTTTAATTTTTGATTCACCTGCTGAAAAATATATTATATGAGATTCCATCAAAGAGTATTCATTCATAACAGCAAAAAATTCTTCATCAAGGTTTGTATCAAGGAGATCTATCTCCCTTAATTTTCTATTTCCTATATATATTGCTTTCATAATTTACCCTAACTTTTTATTTAGCATACTCTAAATATTACCCAATTTAATATTTGTCCAGTATTTTAATACATTTTTTTCAATAAATATTCAATAAATATAATTACATCTCAATGATAAAGGCTATTATTAAAAAATCATTATATTATGATTGATTTTTAGTATTGACTTTTTTTTAAGCGCTTATTGTAATTGCAGTAAATAATATATTCATGATATTGTTCAAGATAAAAAATTAACTATTAAAAAATAAAAAATATGAATAAAATTAAAAAATACTCAATAGCTACATCCGTTTTTATGCTAATCTTTTTTTCGGCAAATACATTTGCTTACAAATTTGAATTTATAACCGTTAGTGATGTAGTAAGCGAAACTAAAAAAAAATATAGCAGCCTTAAATCCTATCAGGCAAATTTTACAATAATCTCAGATAAAGGTGGGAAAAGAATAACTCAGACAGGAGTTCTAAAATTTAAATCCTCTGATAAATTACTTATGGAGTTCTCCACTCCATCGAGACAAAAATTAGTATCTAATGGACAGATGATGTGGATATACATACCTTCCATGAATGTTGTAGCGGAACAGGATCTTACATTTGAATCCGGGCTTTTTACTTCAGGCTCAGAGGCAGGACTTAACAGACTCTTTTCTAAATACCATTACAGGTTTGCATCAAAAGAAGAGCCTGAAACAATAAATGACGGGAGTAAACAATATACCCTTGTATTAAAACAGAAAGAGACCAGAGGCGGATATAAAACAATTAATCTATGGATATCAGAAGATTACTTTATTAAAAGAGCAGAAGGTCTTACATCATCAGGTAAAAAAATAGAAATTACACTTTCAGATATAAAAACAGATGTTGATTTTCCTAATGCACTTTTTAAATTTGACATACCTGCATCAGCTCGAATAATAAAAAATCCTATGTTATCAGAGGAGTAAGTCGTGGAGAGTATTGGAGAAAAATTAAGACAAGCGCGCGAATCAAAAAAATTAACAATAAAAAATGTAGTTATTGATACAAATATGGCTCCAACTTACATTGAAGCCCTTGAAGAGGAAGATTTTGACAAATTCCCGAGTGAAACATATATAATCGGTTTTTTAAAAACATATTCAGAGTATCTCAAATTAGACTCTAAAGAGATTATATCCCTTTATAAAAGCTATAAGATTGACGAATCGGCAACTCCTCTTGAAGAATTAACAAGACCGACAAAATCTCAATTTATCATGAATCTTGTATCATTTTATGAAAGATATAGAAATCTTGTTTTCTTCGGCATTGTTGCATTTGTCTCCATTTTAATTATATGGGGCGTTTGGGCAATGAACAGATCAAATGTGCAGATTGATGGATCCGATTCGGTCTCCCAGATTAAAAAAAATTATGCCGAGAGCCAAAACTCAATAATAAAAAATATTACCAGCTTACAGCTTTCAAATGACAAGGGAATGCCGCTAATATATAAAGAAGAGGCAATTCAATTTCTTGTAGATAATAAAGAAGTGGTCTTTTTACTTAAAGATATTGGCGATAATAAAGTTACTGTAAATTTTTTAAACAATGATAACGATATTGTTTTAGATATAAACAAACAGGTGCCGGTTATACTTGCAGAATGTCCAAGAGAGATACTCCTTACTCTAAAAGGACTTACAGAAAGCCGCGCTAAAATAATGATAGAGCTTGGCCGCAACCTTAAAGTCGAAATACCTAACGGAGTGGATGGGCAGGATACCAATGTTAAGCCTGTAACAGATGGTGATAATACAAAGGTAATAGCTCAAAATGATAAAAGTTTAAAGATTACTTTTGAGGTAGAATTTATACAAAAATCCTTTATAGAGATATATCTTGATGGGAATATTAAACAGAAAGGATTTATGCCTGCAGGAAGCAGAGAAAAATGGGAGGCATCTAAAAATATTCAGGTTAAGATTGGGAATGCAGGCGGAATTAAATGTAAAATAAATGAAAAAGAATTCGTATTCGGCAAGCCAGGTCAGGTTGCAAATAAATTAATAACCTGGAAAAGAGATGTTTCTAATCCTAATGTCTATCATATTGATGTAAAGGATTGGTAAGATGTGCTTAAAGCTTCAGAGCTTTCTTTTTATATAATATCCCTCGGTTGTTCAAAAAACTTAGTAGATTCAGAGCTAATTAATGGAGATATGATTAGTGCAGGATTTATTTCTTCCGAAACTGCTGAAGATTCTGATATAATAATAATTAATACATGCGGATTTATTCAAGATGCCAAGGAAGAATCCATCGAAACGATATTAGATTCAATTGATCTAAAAGAAAACCGTAATAGTGATAAAGAACTAAAACAACATAACTTTAAAAAAAAAATTGTTGTTGCAGGCTGCTTAGCAAAAAGATATTTTGCTGAAATAAAAAGAGAAATACCGGAAATAGATTTTCTCTATGGAATCAAAGATGAAAAATTTGTTTCTGCATTATGTCATAAGTTTAATATTGAACATAACTCAATATTAAAGGTAAGAAAAAAACTTTATAATACCTGCCCATTCTCATATATTAAAATATCCGACGGATGTTCCAATAATTGCAGCTACTGCGCTATCCCTATTATAAGGGGACCTCATGTTCCATTCCATCCGGACCAGATACTAAAAGATGCGGAATATGAAGTTGCAAATGGCGCATTAGAATTGAATATCATTGCCCAGGATATAACTATGTATAAATGGGAAACAATCGATCTTCCTTTATTAATTAATAATATTTCTAAAATTAATAACTTAAAATGGATCAGACTTCTCTACTGCCACCCTGACCATATAACAGATAAAATCATAAACCTAATAGCTGAAAATGAAAAAGTTGTACCATATATAGATATACCATTTCAACATGTAAATGAAACTCTTTTAAAATCTATGGGTAGAAATGGCAGCAGCCATAAATACCTTAAGCTTATTGAAAAATTAAGAAAAAAGATTCCCCAAATATCTATAAGATCAACTTTTATGTTAGGTTATCCGGGCGAAGATGAAAAAATTTTTTTAGAATTACTAACATTCATTAAAACTGCAATGATTGATAAAGTTGGGTGCTTTATTTTCTCTCCCGAAGAGGGGACACAGGCATATAATCTCTGTGATAATATTTCAGTTGATGAAAAGAATAGAAGATTCAATGAAGTAATGTCTATACAATCTCGAATATCACAGGAAAAATTAAATGATAAAATAGGCTTGGAATTAGATGTATTAGTAGAAGAAAAATTAGATGAAAAAACATATATGGGAAGAACTATATTTGATGCGCCTGAAGTAGATGGAATTTTTTTCTTGACCGCAAATGAAAATAAAATTAACAAAATCGTAAGAGCAAAAGTCACAGATTCTATAGAATATGATCTTATCGGAGAAATGATATGAAATTGTCAGGCGATAAATTTAATTTACCTAATATGATTTCATATCTGCGAATAATTCTCATCCCTTTCATAATATATTTTTTGAAAATGAAATCCGTAGAATACCTGATTTATTCTCTTGTATTATTCATGTTTGCTTCATTTACAGACTTAGTTGACGGATGGATTGCAAGAAAACTTAAACAGGAATCGGAATTTGGCAGATTCATAGATCCTATTGCTGATAAATTCCTTGTTATTGCATCACTTTTTGCAATTATAACAATTGATCCCTATTTTGAAATACTTGATTATTGGATGATTATAATAATAGCAGGGAGAGATATTCTTATAACAGTCATGAGAATATTAGCCATAAAAAAAGAGAAACAACTGCAAACAAGCAATTTCGGCAAATTTAAAACCGCATTTCAAATGCTGTCAATTGTAATCATTATAATGATATATATGTCTAAGAGGAGCGGTTTTTTTGTTACTCACGAATCTGTTCCTTATTACATTATGCTTGCCGTAACACTAATGACTGCATTTTCGGGAGTAAGATATATTATTACTAACTGGCAATTGTTTTTCCCTGAAAAAAAATCATATAAAAAATCATATATGGATGAGAAGTAAAATGAAAATAAGAGAATTTCTTTTTACTGCATTTTATTCAGGTTATTCACCGGTTGCGCCGGGTACTATGGGTACATTAGTTGCAATGGTTATATATATCATTGAAAATATTATTTTCTCCAATATAGATCCTATGAAGTTAAATGCTTTTAATTTAATCTTTTTACTTATAATAATTTATCCATCTATTAAACTTTCAGATGAAGCTGAAAAATTTTATAATACCAAAGATCCCAAGCAGGTTGTTATTGATGAAGTCCTCGGTTATTGGACAGGGGTTTTATTTGTTCCATTTAGTTTTTCATATGCAATAATCGCTTTCATCCTCTTTAGATTTTTTGATATAACAAAACCTTTTTTTATACGTTATTTTGAATCATTACCCGGAGGACTTGGTATTATTATGGATGACATAATTGCAGGAATTTATACTCTTATGTGTATGCATATAATAATCTATTTTCTAAACCAATATAACATAGTATTACCATAGTAAAAAGAGATATTTATTTTAGATATTGCTTAAATTAATAATAAAAAAATTATGCTTCAACTTATCTTTAGGAAGAGGAGTAGATAATCAAAATTGGAAAAGAGCTACTTATATAATACGGAAAAAATTAAGTATGTTAAAGGTGACAGACCGGCAGTAGAATGTATACTATGCGCAATTAGAGATAATGATCCGCTTGTGAAAAATCTTATTATACACAGTACTGAAAAATTTATTATAGCAGTAAATCTGTTCCCATTTAATCCGGGTCATTTAATGATATTTCCTAAAAGACATATATGTCAAATAAATGAGTTAACGAACGAAGAGGCTGTTGAATTACATGAACTTTTAGCAAAAACTATAACAATACTTGATGAAGAATTTAAGCCTTCTGGATATAATGTAGGATATAATATAGGCGAAGGGAGCGGAGCAAGCATACCCCATCTTCATCAACATATTGTTCCGCGATATCCGAATGAAGTCGGTTTTTTAGACGTCCTTTCGGGAACAAGAGTAATAGTTAACAATCCTGTAGATACAATGGAGCGTCTGAAAAAAAAGTTCAGCAATCTATAAACACAAGCTTTTTATCCTTAATTTTCTAACAGCCAATCTATTACATTTATTTTTTGTATTCCTTTGTAAGTTGTTACAGGTTCAACATCGGTAGTGAGCAAAATTCGACGATTGAAATCTTTTATCAATTCAAAGGGTCTTATTTCCCGCTCAAAGACGCTTTGTTCTTTTGCTGTCCAAGCCACTTGTATATATTCTCTGTCTTCATTTGGTTTTCTCACAACAAAATCAATTTCTGTATTGTCGGCTTTACCGATATTCACCTGATTTCCACGTCTTAACAATTCCAAGTAAACAACATTTTCCAAATTATGCCCTAAATCAAGATTGTTTTTATCTCCAAGAAAAAATTTCTTCAATCCCAAATCAACTGTATAATATTTTTCTTGTGTACTCAAAAGTCCTTTTCCCCGCAAATCGAAACGCTTTACTTTGTAAAAGATAAACGACTCGACCAAAGCGTTGATATAATTTTCGACCGTATTATGAGAAATGGAAAGTTTGTTATTGGTTTTCAAAGTGTTGGTTATTTTTTTTGGAGAAATAATTGAGCCGATAGAATCAAAAAGAAACGCCGTTGTTTTGTAAAAATGCTCTTCGTTTTTCCATTTGTTGCGAACCAATACATCTTTCTGAATAATGCTTTGTATGACATCTTGAATATAATTTTGAATATAATTATCGTGTAAGTCAAAAATTCCCGGCATTCCGCCTGTATCAATATATTTTGCAAACAATAAATCGGTACGGGAAATATCCTTTTGCGTCAAAAGAAATTCTTTGAACGAAAACGGCAAAATGTGAATAGAAATATAGCGGCCTGTCAGCAATGTTCCTAATTCACTCGAAAGCAGATAGGCATTTGAACCTGTGATATATACATCAATATTAGGTTTTACATAAAGCCAATCAACAAGCCGTTCAAATTCTCTTACCTGCTGAACTTCATCAAGAAAAACATAACAGGATTTTGATAAATCCAACTGATTTACAATGTGATAATACAAACCTTCAAAATCATTTAACCATTTGCTGTTTTCAAAATCTTCAAAATTCAGAAAAACAATTTGAGCTTTGCCGATACCGTCAGAAATCAAATAATCGCAAAACATCTGCATTACGGTTGACTTCCCGCAACGCCGCACTCCTGTGAGAACTTTTATCAGGTTTTTATCTCGCAGCCCAATAAGAGTATTCATATAATCTTTTCGTTCAATATGTTTCATATTTTATTGTCTTACAGATCAAAGTTTTGATTTTCTATAAGTTTGGTCTGTAAAGGCACAAGTAATTTTTTAGTAAAATACGTGATTTTTATTTCACTTTTTTTCTTTTGCGCTGGCTATAACCTTAAAACCATATTTCTTTATCATGTTTTCGGTACTTTGCTTATAATACTCCGTAAGCTGAGAGGGAGTCATGTCTTTTGTTTTTTCGTAAATCACAAGCCGAATTTGATTAATTTCCTGCTCAATTGAGTTAGGAGCTTTCATTTTCTACAACCTCCATAGGTGAATATATTTCAATAGCACGATAACCATTCATATTTTATTTAAGCCAATATTTTTTTATGATATGACAGAAAATTTCCCCCACTTGATCGCCACGCTGAGTTTACACTGTACTACCAAAAAATTTAAACAGGTTTCGCGATGACGAAATAAAAAACAAGTACCTAAAAAATCTGCGCAAATCCTAAATCATCTGCGTCATCTGCGAGCTCTCTGTTCATGCTACCAATAAGAAAAACTACCGTCATTAGATTTGGTTTGAAACATTAATTAAATACTTGTGATGGCACAATATGTATTTGACATATATAATAGAGCTCAAAATACTATATAAATGACATATTTTTTTTATGGAGATTATAAATGAAAAAAATTAAAGAATTCAAAGTCATTCCATATCTGCCGGAAAATCTCAAGCCTCTGATTAAAATTGCAAATAATCTGTGGTGGGTCTGGAATTATGAAGCAATAGAATTATTCAGAAGAATAAATGTAGATCTATGGCGTGAGGTAGGTCATAATCCGATAATTTTCCTTGGTTCAATTTCACAAGAGGCAATAAATAGAGCGGCAGAATCGGATAGTTTTATTGCGCATATGAATAGAGTTGAAAATGAACTTGAGCGTCATATAAAAAGAATCTCATGGTACGACCAAAATAAAAAAAATACAGATAATCAGGTAATAACATATTTTTCAGCGGAATTCGGCATACACGAATGTCTTCCAATATATTCAGGCGGACTTGGGATTTTAGCAGGAGATCATCTTAAATCCGCCAGCGAATTAGGCATACCCCTTTATGGAATGGGATTTCTCTATCGCCTTGGATATTTTAGACAATATCTCAACTTTGACGGATGGCAGCAGGAGAGATATCCTGAGACGGATTTCTATAATATCCCAATCAATCCTGTGTTTGATCAATCAGGCAGTCATTTAACTATAAATGTGGAATTCCCCGATAGATTAGTTTATGCAAAGATATGGGAAGTTATTATAGGCAAGATCAAACTATTCCTTCTTGATACAAATATAGAACAAAACAGTATAGACGATAGATTAATAACCGATCAATTATACGGCGGTGATAATGAAATGCGAATCAGGCAGGAGATTATGCTTGGTATAGGCGGAATAAGAGCCTTTAAAGCAATGGGGATTAATGTTACGGTTTATCATATGAATGAAGGTCATGCCGCATTTCTTGCAATAGAGAGAATCAGATCGGAAATAAAAGAACATGGAATGACCTTTGACGAAGCTTTATCCTATATTACTGCTAATAACCTTTTTACAACCCATACGCCTGTTCCGGCGGGGAATGACCGTTTCTCTCCGGAGATGATAGATAAATATTTCTCAGAAACCTATAAAGAACTTGGAATTTCTTCCGATCAATTTATGGCTCTTGGACGTGAAAATCCGTCTGATGAGAAAGAAGAATTTTGTATGACAGTACTTGCTCTTAAAACAGCTTTTTGCTCTAATGGCGTATCTAAACTTCATGGAGATGTTTCAAGAAAAATGTGGAATAATGTATGGTCCAATCTTCCGACCCATGAAGTCCCAATAGGACATATTACAAACGGAATCCAAACATTATCATGGACATCAGAAGAGATGATTAGGCTTTTTAACAGGTACCTTGGTCCGGATTGGATTGATAATCCGACGTCAAAGGATATATGGAAGAGTATTGATAATATACCGGACTCTGAGCTTTGGAGATGCAGAGAAAGACTCAGAGAAAGACTCGTAGGTTTTTCAAGAAAACGATTATATCGACAGCTTCTATCAAGGGGAATTCCTAAAAACCAGGCCGCTATTGCAAGCTCAGCCCTTGATTCGGAGGCATTGACTATAGGCTTTGCAAGGAGGTTTGCAACTTACAAAAGAGCTACATTGCTGTTTAATGATTTGGAAAGATTGTATAAAATATTATCCCACCCAAAACGTCCGGTTCAGATTATCTTTTCAGGAAAAGCCCACCCAAAGGATGCGCTTGGAAAGGAGTTTATTAAAAAAATAATTCATACATCACGAGAAGAAAAATTAAGAAAAAAAATTGTCTTTCTTGAAGATTACGATATAAATGTAGCAAGATACATGGTGCAGGGTGTTGATATATGGCTAAATAACCCAATAAGACCAAAAGAGGCTTCAGGTACAAGCGGTATGAAAGTTGTACCAAATGGCGGGCTAAATCTTAGTGTTCTTGACGGATGGTGGGATGAAGCGTATAATTCAAATAATGGCTGGGCAATCGGAAACGGAGAAGTTTATGACGACCAAAATTATCAAGACGAGGTAGAAAGTCTCTCTCTTTATAATCTTTTAGAAGAGGAAATTATTCCGCTTTTTTATGCAAGGGGTGATGACGGATTACCGGAGGGATGGCTTGCGAAAATAAAAGAATCGATGAAAAGCATAATACCGGAATTTAATACAAATAGAATGGTTAAGGATTATACCGAAAAATACTATAATCAGGCGCATATAAATTATACTGTTTATTTAAAAGATAAACAAAAAATATCAAAAGAACTCACAACATGGAAAGAGCATATAAAAAAAATCTGGTCTGTTAAGGTAATTGAAATGTCTGTAGATAGCGGTACAGATGCAGTTGTAGGTTCAATCCTTAAAGTAACGGCAAAAATTGATCTTGGTGAAGTTCTGCCGGAAGATGTACATGTTGAACTATATTTTGGCTCTGTGGACAAGTTTGGAGACATAAGTGATGGTGTTGCAGTTCAAATGGAAAAGGTTGACACCGAAGGAAAAGGGATATATTCTTTTACCGGTCAGATGCTTTGCCTTCAATCGGGAAGGTTTGGCTATAGTGTCAGAGTAATACCGCACAATAAAAATATGCCCCGTAAATTTGATCCTGATCTTCCATTTACTTGGGCTTAAAAAAATTTTTATTTATCTATTTGACTTATTTTAAAAAATTTTTATAATAGTAAAATATATAACAATATGAAACTTTTGTTAATGTTGTTATATATCTTCTATATTATATTCATTTATATTATTCATTTTAATATCTACTAAGGAATTTATATGCGTGAAGCTAACAATATAAGTAATATAACTATGCAAAAAAAACTTATTGATAAAATAAAGGAATCTCTCATTAAAAAGAAGATAGAGGATAATGATAGTGAAGAAATTGAGTTTTTACTTAAAAGACTCTAAATAATAAAAATCAAATTATTGAATTTTTCCATAACTGTACCGATTGTCTGTAATAATCAAAAGGCGGAGCAGCAATATCACTTTTTTGAATAATCAATCTTCTAACCCATCTTCTCTCTGCAAGCTCACAGATATCCTTGATATTTCTCCCTGTAAGATTATCAGTCTTAGCGCCTAAGTAATTACACTCTTCATCAGAAAGCTGTTTAGCATAATTACTGAAAATAGCAGCCCGTTCCTCAACATTAGGATATGGAAATTTTATTATCTGATCAAATCTGCTTAATAAAGCGCTGTCCAAATCATTCATTCTGTTTGTAGCTCCAATAGTCAAAGTTGTTTCAGTAGAATCTATACCGTCTAATTTTCTTAAAAGTACAGACAAAATTCTTCTTGTTGCCTCAAACATATTCTGATCCCTTGCTCCGGCTAATGAGTCAATCTCATCAAGAAAAATAATCGCCCCTCCCATTAAATCGCACATATCAAATATCTCAGACATATTTCTTGAAGATTCACCGTACCATTTTGACATAATTGATTCTACGGGAATATATACAAGGCGCAGACTGCTCTCTCCTGCAATAATTCTTGCAGCCGTTGTTTTTCCTACTCCGGGAGGACCTTCAAACAGTATAGCCCTTGGTCTATTAGACTCAAAACTCTTTCTTGTCATGCCGGCAATAGTATCGTATATTTTAGGATTTTGTATAGGGAGTATAATAGATTCTTTTATTTTTCTTTTTACATCCGAATATCCTGCAATGAAATCCCAATCGGGAGTATTTTCATTATCTATTATAGATGCGCCAAGTTCTTTAAGTCTGTCAACCGGGTTAAAGAGCAAGCCGGAATTTAATGTACGGATTATCTCTATTACGGAATTTATCTCTTCCTGTGAAAGATTTCCCTTTTTTGTTATCTCAACAGATGAATTAATAATGCTAAAAAAATCTATTTTAAGATTATCTCCTATATTTTCAGTATTGTATATATTATTGTTAAGAAACTGAAAACTATAATGACCCTTTTCAAACGAAAGTATTCTTAAATTTTCAATATGTTTTTTTATAATTTCAAGCGAATCAAAGAGCATAATATCTGTGAGCGGCGGGATTTCCGCCCTTATCTTAGTTTGACCTTTTTGAAATTCTATGGTAAGGAGTGTGGATATATTAGAAAAATTTGAAAATTGAGCTAATGAAGATTCAATTTGATTCTTCATTAAATCAAAAGGGATAAGAGTCTCTTGTGCATTCATTATTTTAAAAAACCCTTATAGTATAAATTTAAATTTTATCATCCTGCGGCTTTTCTCTATCCTTTTGGTATAATCTCTATTCCATTCACTTTTTACAATAACTAAATAGAATTCTTTTTGCATTACATTCCCAATATTATTTTTATCACCGGAACCGTCAAAATCAATAAAACTCGTTATCTCTCGTGTACATATAAATCCATTTTCATTTTTAACAACACTGGTAAACCTGTGATCCTTATCGTCAACATAGTACCAATAGTTTGGAGATTTGTATGAAATATAAAGCGCAGAATTTTTATTGTAGAGTTCCTCAGTAATACCGGTATCTTTAAATCCGGCAAGTTCATCTAATGGAAGACCCTCGTTTGCATTATTAAATGTTTCGGGATGAAAAGAGGCATTCACCAACACGCTGTCAGGTTGTTTAAATCTGAATACTAATGAAAAATTTCTTCTCCTAATCTCAACCGCATCATCAACAATGGCAATATTCTGGTCACCCTGTTCAACAGATACGTCAATTCTGTCTGTTGAATCATCTTTTACAAGCTCTTTGTTTGAACAATTTAAAAATGCAATATTTATTAAAAACATTAAGTATATAAATTTTCTCATTTCATTAAGCCATATTCAATGGTTATATAATTAAACTTTAAATCTCTTTGTCTCTTTATTTTTTATAATAAAAAATTGTAAAGATTTTTTTATTAACAAATACAATAACATGGAAAAAATAATTCCAACTATACAATATAAAATTGAATCTAAATTAAATGAAATGCCCGGAACAAAATCTTTATAGGTCCCCTTAAAAATATCAAAATCCATACTTTTCAAAAAAACAAAAAATTTCTTAATGCCGCTTGACTCCGACAAATTCTGTAAAGCTAATGAAAGCTCATTAAATCTCTCCATATTATCAGTCATCAACTTTCCCGTTGATACAAACTCTTTAACATCGTAATTCAAATGGAGTCCAATATATTCTTCAACCGTTCTGCCATTTACAGATGCAGCAGATTTATACTGTTTTACTAAGCGGGCAAGTTCGTCAACATGACCTCCAAGTCTCTGCTGGTATTGTACAATAAATGTCGGAATTTGAATAAATACTATAGCTCCAATTACTGATACTATCCTGTCAATGATTGATTCTAAAAAAATTAGAGGTTTGAGTAAAATCTTACTGCCCATCTTATACCTCTTGTTTACTATTATTAATAATATTGGAATCCATTATACATGTTGATAGAATTCCGCCTCTTATATTATATACGGTTTTTATTGAAAGGAAAACAGGCTTTATAAAGTTCCATATATCTTTATAAATTCTGTCGGTAACAGCCTCCTGGTAAATCCCAACATTTCTGTATGATGTGAAATAGTATTTGAGAGATTTAAGTTCAATGATTTTGTCAGATGGAATATACTCAATCTCTACATGGGCAATATCCGGGAGACCGGAAAAGGGACATACTGCGCTAAATTCATCTGTTTCATATTTTATCTTTTGGGCTTGTCCTGTATAGGCAATACTTTCAAGAAACTTTGTTTCTATATAACTTTCATCCTCAAAAGTAAATATCTTCCCTTCTGCTAATGGCATAGCTTCTACCTTATATGTTAGTAATTTTTATAAAACTATAATTCTCAGCCGGTTAAATAAGATTCATTCTTATGAACGATTATCTTTTATTTTAAAAACAGCCTTCTTTTCATCTGTAACTGTAAATTCAGCATCACAGAACGGACAGAGATGATTTCCAAATTCATTAATTCTAATTAATGAATTACATCTAATACATTCAATAACAAAATTTTCAAATGAATTAATTTCATCATATTCATTTATAATTGACTTTAATTCTAACGGTTCAACATTATCAATATTAAATGAAGCAAACTCATCTTCCTTATCTTTTTGCTCACTTAAAGTAAAATCATCATAATCATATAGTTCCCCCTTGTCAGGAAAGAGTTCTATACGCTTATCAAGTATTTGCAGCGCCTCTGCTCTATTAGAGGCTATAGTTAAAACTTTATCAAACCCAAGAAGTCTAAAAAGAGAGAATACTTCAAAATTGAGATTAAAAAAGATTGCAAACCCGTTTTTTTCACTGACCTTCTTTTGAATCATTAGTACGGCTCCGATACCTTCACTGCTTATATAATTCAAATTTTTCATATCTATCAGCATATAGATAACATTATTCTCAAGAAGTTTATCAATATATTCATCAAAATCAGGAGACGATTCGCTATTGAGCTCGCCGTCTATCTCAATTATTGAAGTTGAATCTTTTCCAAAATCTATATGATTAATAAAAAACATCTTTACCTCTTATTTCCAATTGGTATAGCATCTCTTATCTCTTTGTTCAATGTTTTTTTATGATCATTAATATTCACAATCGGAGCAATATACTCTTTAACTCTATCAGGTCTCTTTTTCACTTCTGCTGATCTCTTATCCGATTCAATCTCCCCTAAAAACTCTACAGTTATAAATTCATCATCATCCATTTGACTATGACTCTTTTTTGGTTTATAAAAATCTGCCTGATCTTCTTTATGTATGTTTTCTACTTCATTTATATCAAAATCGTCAAAATCATTACCTGTAAAATCTCTCTTAAAAGTCTCTTCATAATCTTTATCTAAATTAATGTAATTATTCTCAGGTGCTGCTTTAATTGGATAATAATAATCTCCATAATTATCATGCTGCAAGGCATTCGACTGTATTGAACGGTATCTGAAAAATATTATTAACGAAACTAAAAAAGAGATAACTGCTGAGATAGCAATTATCAGTATAGAATAATATTTAATCATGTCTATTGATTGTCTAATTGAGGCATATATACGCTCTTTGCTTATAATAAAATTTACAGTACCGATTGGCTCTCCATTGTAGAATATACATCTGCTACAAATCCATCCTGTGCTGTTTAAATCTTTGTTAATATATTTACACAAAATTTCTCTTTCCCATTTTTTGAAAGGAATAAGTTTATAAGTTATATCAGTTATATTATAGTTATCCCAAATTAACTCATAACTCTTTCTATAAACCGGTTCAAGTATCACATCAACATTATAGTGTATTCCATCTTTGTTAATATTCCCATTTAACTTTTCCTCTTTTGCCGGATTTGAGTGGGCAAGAATATCACAGTTTTTTAAAACAAAAAAAGCCTCATCAAGACTACTTTTAATCTTCTTATGGAAAAGATCTTTAAGTTTAGCATAGTCTTTTTTCGGATAGCTGAATTCCGCCACATTTGCAAAAGACTCTGTCGTAATTTTAGAATAACTGATTGTATAATTTATCTCTGCAATAGTCTTTTTACCGGTTAAATAGATAACTCCCGCTATCCCTATAATTGATTCTATTAAAAGCAGCAAAAAGAATATCCCAATCGGGAAAATGATTCTTTTAAGTTTTCTTTTTTTTATATCAGTCATATATTTTAATCCAAGTTCATTATTTACTTTTTTTAATAGAATTACTTTATATCTTTAAAATATTATTGCAATTCTAAAATTACAAATTTATATTTATTATCGGTTCAATTTTTATTTAGTTTGATAAAAAAAGACCCTTAATATTGTATGATTTATTAATGATATGAATGATCCGTTAGAAATAACTTTTGAAGAATCATTAAAGTTAGATAATCCATTGTATGTTGATGTTAGAGCGCCCATTGAATATGATGAAGATCATATACCCGGCGCAATAAATCTTCCAATATTTAATGATGAAGAAAGAAAAGAGGTAGGGACTCTATATAAAATTCTTGGGAAGGATGAAGCTATAAAACGCGGCGCTGAGATTGGCGGAAAAAGAATTGTTGATATTATAAAATCTTTGACTGATATTAAAGATAAAACAATAATAATCTACTGCGCCAGAGGAGGAATGAGATCCGCTTCGGTAGCATCTATAATAAACTCGCTTGGAACAAAAACTTATAAAATTATAAACGGATATAAATCATTTAGAAAAAACGTATTAGAATATCTCTCAACAGTGATAATTAAACCAAAAATTTTTATTCTTCAAGGATTTACAGGTACGGGGAAAACAGAAATTTTAAGGTTCATAAATAATAGCATAGATCTTGAAGCAATTGCCGGTCATAGAAGTTCAATTTTTGGAGGAATAGGATTACGGCAAAAAAGTCAGAAGTTTTTTGAAACCTCTTTATGGAACAGACTTGAAGAATTAAAAAATGAAAAATTCATTATTTTTGAAGGAGAATCAAGGAAGATAGGAAATCTTCACATACCTGAAAATATATTCAACCAGATGAGAGAAGGAGCAATGATAAACATTGAGGCTCCTATGGGAAAAAGAATAGAAATAATAAGGAATGAATATTCCGAATTTTGTATGAATGAAGCAATTTTAAAGATTGTTAATTCTTTGAGGAAGAGATTGGGTTCAAAAAAGACCGATATGCTAATTGAATTTTATAATAATGGCAATATAGATGAGTTTATTAGAATTCTTCTTTTAGATTATTACGATATCCTATATAAGCATACTTTAGATAGATATGAATATATAGATACAGTAATAAATAACAATTCTAAAGAAGCCTGTAATAGAGTATTAGAAATAATCGATAAATATATGGATATGTAATATATTTAAATTAATCTTATTATTAATTATTTGACATTTAAATCAAATTATTTCTTAATTACCTATAGGATATATTTTATTATAGTGATATTAATATAGTAATTGACATCTTTAAGTCTGTATGTTAACTTATGAAAAATGATTTTAAAATTATGGAGGCAATGCTCATATGAAAAAAATGGTATCAATTGCATTTTTAACGCTTTTAATCGGCTGCGGCGGCAGCACAACCTATAAAGACCCAAGCAAAGCAACAGGGTCTATGGAATGGGGACCAAAAGAGATTAAAGTAACCGTAGATAAAATGGTAACTTCGCTTTATTCTTTTTTAAAGGATGAATATAAAAAACCTGCATTTATTCAGGTAAAAAGATTTCAAAATAAAACATCCGAACATATTGATACGGCGCTAATATCTAACGAGATTCAGACAAAATTAATTCAAAAGCGTATAAAATTCATAGATGATTCTCTTGAAGCTGATGCATTAAAAGAGATGGAAAAAGGCATGACAGGATTAGTAAATCCTGATGATGCAATACCGATTGGAGAATTAAAATCTCCCAACCTTTATCTAACAGGTGATATTAGAGAAAATGTAAGATATGTAAACGGTAGAACGGTGCAGTATCTTCAAGTTACGCTTAGATTAAACAGTCTTAGAACAAATGTTGTAGAGTGGCAGGAGCAGCAAGAGTTCCTGAAATCTACTAAAAGTAATAAGGTAAGTTTCTAATATATTAAAATTTTATTGGAGAAAATCAATGAAGAAAATAAGGAATGCATCATTAGCCATTCTGATTGTCCTTGTATTCATTTCTTGTAAAACTAAAAGCTATGATAAAGAGATGATGGCCTCTGAAGAGTTATTTTATAACGGACAGTATTTAGAAGCTGCAAGACTTCTTCTCCCAAATGTAAATAAAGCTGGCAAGGATGAATTTCTCTTCATGATGGAGTGCGGGCTTATGCTTCATAGCGGCGGAGATTATGAGACAAGTAATAAGGTTTTGTTAAAAGCAGGTAAACTTGCAAAAATAATTCCTATCAGCATAACCCAACAAGTTGCTTCATTTCTTACTAATGACACAAACACAAATTATAGAGGAGAAGATTTTGAAAAGGTTCTTGTCCATATGTATCTGGGTATCAATTTCTTAATGCTTGGTAAATACGATGATGCAAGGGTTGAATTCTTATCTGTTAACAATGAACTATCAAAAATTAAAAGCGAAGATGGAAAAGCATTATATAAGCAAAATATTATGGCAAAATACCTGACAGCTATAGCATTTGAGATGGTTGGAGAAAAAGATAATGATTTAAAAGATATTGAGTTTGCATATGTTGAATATAAGCAGGTATATGCCCTTGATTCAAAATTAGATATAGTTAAGGATGACCTGCTTAGAGTATCAAAAAGATTAGGATATGATGATGATTATAATGAATGGAAAAGAACCTTTGGAAGGAGTTACAATGAAGATTCTGATACCGGTGAACTAATTACAATTTTTCAAGCAGGAAGGAGCGCAATAAAAAAATCAAGAGGTCCGATTTTAGAAGACAAAACAATGGCCAACGCCTTAAGGGCTACAATAAATTCAGCCTCTTTAGCGCAAGGTATTACAATTTCTACAGTATTAGTCACTTTAAATCAAGCAGAAAATCCCATTCCTAAATTTGAAAAAAGATCTAACAAAGTAAACAAGATGCGAATCGAATCCGGAGGAAAAGCCATTAATACAATAATACTTGAAAATGTAGAAAAAACGGCAATCCAAAATCTTGAAGATAGTTACAGTAAACTATATTTAAAACTGGCAGCTTCAATTGCTACGAAGGCTATAGCATCATTAGCAGCAGGTTTAGCTGCCGAAGCTGTAGCAAAACAATTTCAAGCGACAAAGGGTTTTGCAAGCCTTATTGGTACTGTTGCCGGCGGTGGAACTGCAGTAGCTCTATTTTCGCAGATGAAACCTGATCTGCGCTGTTGGCATACACTCCCTGCTAATTTTCAATTAGGCAGAATGATGTTAAAGCCCGGAACGCAAACGGTAAATTTTGTACTTATAGGGAACAACGGAGCTGTTGAGCGCATAGAAAAAACCGTTGAAATAAAAAAAGGACAAAAGACTCTGGTAAATATGAGAACACTTTATTAGATAATTATGCCTATGAATAAATGTCACAAAACAAATTCGGGAGATGAAAAGTCTCCCGTTTTTTTGGCAATGGCTTTAGAAAAATTCAGCAGTAAATCCATAGATATTAAAGATATAAAAATGAAAGATAAGAAAAAACCTTTTATCTATTTAATGATTATCATTTTTTTCAGTTGTTCAAGTACTGATAAAATATCTTTTTACAGAGCAGTGGAAAAGGCTGATACTGAGATTATAAACGGAAAGGTTGGGCTTATTAGAACTATCTATTGTGATATATACATTGAGCATATTGATACTAATACATGGAAATATATTAATAAATATAATACATTTAAAGGAGGCGGTATTGAATCTCCCTCTGATCCGTGTTTTCATTTCATAATAGAAAATACATGGAATAAACCAATAGTAATTGATAAGATTGAAATTATAAATAAGGATAATATAGCTCAATCCGAAGATTATAGTTTTATACAAGATAAAAATTATCTTGAAGATAGATATACAATAAACATTTCATCTCTCTTAAAGAGTAGAAGAATATTATCTGAACACATTTTAGTTAAAGATATAGATTTTGAAGATGAAACTACTCTATACAAACTGTACTTTATAGCGCCGGGAGACAAAGTATCTTTTTTTAGACTTTTTTCAAATATACCTTCCGGCAAATTATCCAAGATAAGAGTGTCTATAAAATATTCGGATTTAAAAAAAGTTATTGATTTTGACATTGACCGCTTTGATAATAATGATATTGAAGAAGTTAATCGCTACATGGAGTTTCTATAATTGGATAATCCTTTTCGTCGTATTTTTATAGCTCTTCCTGTAAATGATGATGTAATAATTCAATCATTAAGTTCAGTTGTTGATAATCTCACAAAGTATAGATCCATTTTAAAGATTGTTTCTCCTATAAATTATCACATAACAGTAAAATTTTTTGGTCAGGTTGAATCTAATATTGTTGAATCATTAACAGAATCATTTCTGTCTCTAACTCAACTGAATATGGTAAATTATAATATAGACAAAATCAGCGCTTTTTCAACGAAAGGCAATCCATCTGTTATTTGGGCAGGATTAAAATGCTCGGAAGAACCTCTTATAAATATAATTAACTCCATTAATGAACTGTCATTATTGTTTAAATTTCCTGTTGAAAAAAGAAAATTTATTCCACATTTAACGCTTGCAAGAATTAAAAATAATGAAAAGGTACCTTTAGAATTAAAAAATTATCTAAATTCCAATATTGAATTAAAATCTTTTTCATCAGTATTTAACGAACTAATTCTTTTTGAATCTATATTAAAAAAGACCGGACCTGAATATAAAAAACTTGGAGTAATAAATCTAATTTAATAATTGATTATGGTTGTACATGTCAAATAACATGTCAGACTCGGCGTGACTATGTCGGGCTCAGCGCGATTAGTTACATAATACGTCATCGTGAGCCGTGTTAAAGTTCGTCAGCAAGAACAAAGTAAACTCGGCGTGACGATCCAGTGGAATAATTTTACTTACAGTACTTTGTATGTCATTGCTGTATGTAGTTATAGGATTAAATCTAAAAATCGGATGATAATACTATAGTTAATTAAACCTCTGGATTGCCACGCGCAGATTACACAGTCTATACTGAACATTCCAGATGCGCTCGCAATGACATAAAATACATATAACTAATTATTTAACATATACAATAACGAATCATCAAATCTTAAACATTGGAGAGGAATTAATGCCGCTTTTACTTAATCAACCTGAACTTTTATCAAAAGATCACTATCTCCTGAAAATAGAGACGAAAGAATCGAATTTTAACCCGGGACAATTTATAAATATAAAAACATCAGCTAATACCGACCCCCTTCTTAGAAGACCTATTTCAATATTTGATGCAGAGGGAAATAGTATTAGTATAGTTGTGAGAGTAATAGGAAAAGGAACTGAGCTTATTAGCCGCATGAAACCCGGAGATATGGATGTCATTGGTCCATTAGGAAAAGGTTTTACAATAGAAAAAAATAAAAAGGTTATCCTCATTGGAGGCGGAGTAGGAAATGCGCCTTTATATTATTTGATGAAAAAATTGAATGATGAAGGAACTAAAGTTACATACATTTATTCTGTTAAGAATAAAGACTTTATCTTTGAAAAAAACAAATTTAAAACTCTTGCCGATGAATTTTTTATCACTACAGATGACGGTTCCGAAGGTATAAAAGGGATGGCTGTAGATGTTTTAAGAGATAAAATATCATCAAAAGATTATGATAGAATTTATTGCTGCGGACCAGAGCCTATGATGGAAAAAATTGTGCAACTTGCAAATACAAATACGCCTGTTGAAGTTTCAGTTGAAAATTATTTCGGGTGCGGAGTGGGACTATGCGTTGGCTGTACTGTTGATACTGTAGAAGGCTATAAAAGGGCTTGTGTTGACGGACCGGTATTTGACGGCAGAGTGATTCTGTGGGATAAGATGGGGGGATAATTCTTCGGCGCTACCGTATGGGCTACAAGCCCTCGACAGCCCATTGAGTTCTTAATCTTTTTTGTTAGTTCCCGTTAATTCTCAGTTTTCTTCCAACAGCCTCTTCCCTGAATTATTAGCGCTAAGTTTGCTAACAGCAGGTCTGCCTGTGCTTTTCTCAATCTGTTTGCGTGCGACTTTTGCAGCTTTCGCGCCTTCTTGGGCAACTTCAGCGCTTTCATCAAATCCACTCGGCTGCCTTACTATCGAAATATCCGTAGCTGCAACTTCAGCGAGCATATTCAGCACAAGTTCCGTGTTGGTCATATTATCGCGTAGATTTTCTTTTTTCAGCCCCTTATATTTTTTATACTCACGGGTGGTCATGCCGCTCCATGTCTTGCTCATCAAATCGGTGAGTGCAGAATACTCCGTACCTTGCTTAACGCCGCTTTTATCCCATTCGTCTGTTAGAGCTTTGCGGACTTCGATTAATTTAATACGTTGATTTATCCAACTTTCGCTGTAACCCAAACGCCGGTAATTTTGTATAGCACGGTCGATTGATTGTTCCGGATCAACCGTTTCGTCAATACGCTCATTACCTACTTTGGCAAGCCATAATTTAAACGGCTCTGCCCTTTTGCTTGGTATGGATTGAATAAGGCGCAGAATCTGTTCTGTGTCTGCAACATCGGTGAGCCGCATTTTACCATCCGGTGAAAGCATTTTCAAACCGTGACAATTTGTCACGGTTTCATTTCCTTCTTCTTTCAATCGTTGTTTCAATTTCCTCCAATATGCTTGAGCATCTGCGCTATCGGTCAATACCGAAACAACATCCACAATCGAAAACCACCATTTTTCCGCTTCTTCATCCCATACGGCGCGGACTTGTTTTTCTCCAAAAAGTTTGATTTTTTCTTTTGATTCACTCATAATAGCTCCATAATATATTAATATTTCTTGTCAATATAAAATCCGAGGCTTGCAAAATCCTACCATGTACAGACAAGGCATGCCTTGTCTCTTCACCTATATATAATATAAACGATTGAAAATGGTTAGTGATGAAAAATTTTTTTTATTTTTTTGAATTTTTTTAGCCTCATAAACAAGGGGCACGCAGATGACGCAGATTTATAAGGATTTTCGCAGATTTTTTTAAGAATTGGAATGTCAGAAAAATAAATTTGGGGGAAGTCCTATTTGTTATCAGGTTGAATTACGTCCCTTTTCAACTTTGCCTGTAGGGCATTCATATCAATAGAAAAATAGTTATCCCTCTCACGCATAGTCCGTAGGACTTATACATTTGTCGCATCCTTAATAGGTTTACGGAAAAATAAAGAAAGGAGTAAACGACGAGACAAGTTACAATATATGGAAATTAGTTGACTTTTTATAGGAAGAATCAAAAAATAGATAACTCATTAAACGGTTATCAGATTATCGAAATATATTCGCCGATGGAGGTAGTCGATAATGAAAACATATAAAACTATTGAGCAGGAAATAAATCAAATCAGATTAAAAATTTATGAAGAAACCAAGGACTTAACACCGGAACAATATACAGATAGAGTACGCAGAATAGGCGAAAATGCCGCTAAAAAGTATGGTTTTCAACGTATTACCAACCCTGCCGGCGTACAGGCTGCCGCCTCGACAACCCGTTGACTACAATCGGTCGTACGATTGTAGAATTTTCCGTCAACAGATTGCATTTTCAATTGGTGACAATTTGTCACCGTTTCATTTCCTTCTTCTTTCAGCCTTTGTTTTAGTTTGTTCCAATACTTTCGCGCTTGTTGATAATCAGCATCAAACTTATTAATCCGATTTTGTTGAATCTTTTCGTTGCTTTGCTTTTTACGTTCATAAATTTCTCTTAAAATTAATTTTTTATAGATAGTGAGTCAATTTTTATGTACAAAGCGGAAAATAGAGAATTTAGTTTTTAACAATTCCATATTGTATTGCAAAATTTAGAAAATCATTTAATAATTTATCTTCTCGTTTTTCAATATCTGCCTTAATCCAATCATCGTGCGGATACTCTTTTGCCAATTTATTAACAATTTTTATTGGTGATTTTTTATACCATCTGTCTTTTTTTGTTTTGAAAAAACCATCACCTGCCTGAATATTAGTTTTTTTATCCAGAATTATTTTATTCCCAAGTTTTTCTAAATATTCGTCAGCCTCTTTGCGGTTCCAGTTTTTATAATTTGCTGATTTCCAATTTTTAGGCAAAATATGTTCTATCTCTATTTTTATTTTTCTGTTGTTTCCATTTCTATCAATTAAAGTTTGTTCCGGAATTTGATATGCCTCCCATAATAATACCGGTTTAATCATAAATTTTGAATGAGCGTAAATGTTATGAAATTCCCGCTTAAAATCTTCTTTAGCAAAAATAGGATATTTAAACTGTCTTTTATTTGCAATATCAACAAATGCAGGTATTGAAGCGTTTTTTATGTATGATACTCCCGGTCGGGTAATATATGAAACAAAACAATATGCAAGAGTTTTCTTTGTAAATTCCTCAAATCCCTTTTCTTCAAGTTTATCTTCCTTGCTTTTGTTTGCAAAAAAATATACGGTAAAATTATATTTCCAAAACGCATTTGGCATATGTTCTAAGGCGTGTACATATTTCAGAGCTTCCTCAGAAACCTCAAAATCGTTATTGGCATCCTTATCTGATAGTACTTTCCAAAAATTTGAGAGAGATATAACATCTTTCATCACTTCGTCATTCTTTAATTTCTCATACTTGTTTTGTTCAAAATACTTTCTAAGTCCGGGTACTGTTGTATCTTTAATATTATCTTTTGCGCGAAGCCAATACATATACTGGGTAAAGATTTCATCAGTTGTATTCTGATTAGATTTATTATTTTTTGGAATGTCATCACATATTTCTGAGAATTTCTGCCATTTTTGAATAAAGCTGTCTTGTTTGTTATCATTGCTATAATATTTATACAATTGCGCTTTAAAAATATCAGAATCGGACAAAGGCATGCCTCTATCGTTTAGTGTTGTGAATATCCTCAAAGCAACATCTTGAGATTCACATTCTATCGGCAATAAAATACAGTTGTTTAATATTCGTATGCATAAATTGTAAAATGGAATCGGATAATCTTTTACATATTCATCAATCCATTCTGTAAAATGTCGATAATTTTGAGAATAAATATCTTTTCCATTTGTCGTTGTTCCTGTTTTTAATATACTTATTAATGCTTCACGGTCTTTATCTGTCGCAACCTTTGTATCAATTTTAATTTTGTCTTTGTTTGGTTCTTTGGTAAATTTGTCGGTATGCCAAATACATTGTCCGATTTGTCTTTTTACTCCTATACTTTTATCATCTTTAGATGGTTCAAGTTTCTTATAAATAGCTCTTAGCAACAAAAGAAGCGTTGTTATTCTTTGTTGTCCGTCAATAACTTCTAAAAATTCTTCGTTGTTTTTGACTTCTAAAAATTCTTCGTTGTTTTTGACTTCGTTGTTTTTGACTTCGTTGTTTTTGAACGTTACAATTGAGCCAAGAAAATACTCCTCTTTGAAGTCATTCGCATCATTTTCCGGCATAGCAAACTCTAAAATATCATCCCACAACGTTCTGCACCTTTCTTCGTCCCACTCGTATGGGCGTTGGTATTCCGGAATCAAATATTGATTGGACTTATCGGATAAAAGACTTTCAATTGATTTCTGATCTACATGTAATTTACTCATTTTTTTTATCCTTGTTTTAATTAATTCTCTTATAATTATATAATAATTTAAAATTTTTACAGCTAATCATTAATGATCGCATCTATTTACCGATATACTCGCCATCCCGAAAAGTTCCCTTTTGTAATATTCTGCCGTATGAATCATACAGAGTTCCTTGTCCGTGCATTTTATCATCTTTCCATTCACCTACATATTTCCCCATCAAATCATAAGTCATAGTTCCCTCGCCGTTCGCTTTACCGTCTTCAACTTGACCTGCATATTTTGAACCATCAGGGTAAGTAAGTGTTTTGCTTGAACTCGCGTAGCTTGGCAACAAACCGAACAATACGCATAAAAGTATTATTTTTTTCATTTTATTGTCTCATTCCTTTAATTTAATGTAAAAGCTCTTCCATATTTTTTTATTTCTATTTTAATCAATTGAGCAGCCTCCCCAAACAAAAAAACCGCAGAGTAAGGACAAATTTTTTGCCCCATATTCTGCGGTTTTATTTCATTAATTAAATTTTTGCTTGATTTTAATTCAGTAATTAAAAAATTACTTGCTGCTTGCTGCTTGCTGCTTGCTGCTTGCTGCTTGCTGCTTGCTGCTTGCTGCTTGCTGCTTGCTGCTTGCTTGCGGTATTGTTATGTCAAGTGGTATCTTCATATAAGAAGTTTTATTTTCATATCTTATTTCAGTCAAGATATTTTTGAGAGTGGGTGTGAAAAAGTGGATAAAAAAAATAATTTATTGCCCCTAGTAAAGGCTGCAAGCCTTATAATCAGCAGCGCAGGGCAAAGCCCTATCCTATTGATTTTGTCCCTACGGGACATTAAAAAATTGATGCTGTCCTTTCAGGACATTGAAAAATGGTGTAAAATACATACTTGACAAATAATAAAAACTTAATGTAATTAAAATATGGATAATTTTGAAGAAAGACTCAATAATATAAAAGACTCCGTCCTGAAGTTTGTACCTGCAAAGTATATATATCTGTTTGGCTCTTACGCCTATGGAAATCCAACAGAAAAAAGTGATATAGATGTTTATATTGTAACACCGGACAATATAACTAATTTCTCTGAATTATATACAAAAATTATAGTAGATTTAAGTTATAAAAAAATATTTTTTATAGATTTGTTATTAAGCACTGAAAGTGTTTTTAATAAAAGAAAAATAGAAAATATTCTCGAAGAAACAATATTTCAAAAAGGAAAAGTAATTTATGAAAATTAAAGATGTAATAGAATGGATACAAATCGTTGGGAGTCTCGTTCTGAAATAGGTTTACATATTAATAGTTAAATCCTGATATAGATTAACAAAACATTATTATTTCTATATTGTCCGTAGGACATTCATATCAATAGAAAAATCGTTATCCTTTCACAAATAGTCCGTAGGACTTTAACTGAATACACCAAATATTTTGTTATTTAATGTGTTAAAGTCCTACGGACTATTTGTTTATTATTATGCTATTATCTATTGATATGAATGCCCTACGGGCAAAAATTACGCAATGATACATTAATATGTAAACTTTTTTTAGGACGAGTCACTCTTGAGCATATTGTCAGGCCAGAGAGTGATTAGGGGAACATCTACCAAACCTTTTGAAAATCCTGCATGACTCGCCAATAAAATAAAAATAACTAACAAATATCGTTTTGCCGACTGTGGTTTCATTTACTTTCTCCCAATCACATGCAAAATGAGCAATACAAAATAACGAGGTAAACAAGCGATTGCTAATCGCCTCTACTTAAACAGCGGAGATAACTTTTTAAATTCCGCTGTCCCAGCTTGTTCAAGCAGCATAAATGCAATTGTTTCCGTAGGATAAATTAAAGCGCCAGCCTCTCTTAACATGGCAATAGCGCTGTCTTTATCATCCTTTTTTCTTGAGGCTACTCCGTCCGAAACAATAACGACATTACGGGCTGAAGCAACGAGACTCAATGCTGTCTGAAATACGCAAATATGAGCTTCAATACCAACAACAATAACGGTCTTTTTAGTACTCCCTAATATTTCTTTTTTTATCTCTTCCTCTTTCATTGCATCAAAAAATATCTTCTCAAAAACCTTAGCGCCAGGTATAATATCTTTTAACTCAGGTATTGTTTCACCAAGACCTTTTCTATACTGCTCGGTAACTATCATGGGAATTCCGAATTCATTTGCAGTTTTAAATAATATTGCGCAATTTTTCTTTAACATCCTTTGATAATCGCTCTCCATAGCCTGAAATAATCTCTCTTGTATGTCTATTATTAGCAGCAACGAATCACTTTTATTAATCATAAAATCTTGCATCTGCTTTCCTCTTGATTTATTGCAAAAGTTCATTCCCTATATTATCTATTATAGATTGATTATTATTATCTTTTAAATTCTTTAATATTTTCTGCTTTTGATTTTCCATAATGTTTTCTTCGGGAGGCTTTATTGACATATTAAAATCTGCGTTCTGCTTAGAACAAATATCGCATACTTGATCAGGTACAAATTGCGGTATAAACACCTCTGTAATTGTATTCTTACAATAAGTAGATGGAAGCATTCCTGAATTTTCACACACAGTCATCTGAGCAAGTTTTGCAAAAACCGGGAAATCTGTTGTCGGCTCGTTTTTTAATGCCTCTCTCATATAATTACCCCAAATAGGCGCGGCAATACCTGCTGCTGCCTGTCCGGCGCCTAAAGATAAACCCAATTTATCATATCCTATCCAAAGACCCGTTGTGATATTTGGAGTAAATCCGATAAACCAGGCATCTTTCCAATTATTAGTTGTGCCTGTTTTGCCTGCAACAGCTCTTCCAAATGATGCTGCTCTTGCAGTGCCTGATGAAACTACGCTTCTCATCATACTTATCATCACTTGAGCAGTATCCGGTCTTATAATCTGTATTGTACCGTTTTTTGTTCTTTCTTCAATTATTTTATTTATTTCAGCTTCTCTATTTTCTATTATATTATTGTCGCGGTCTTTTATATATCTTATTGCAAAAGGTATAACATCTCTTCCTCCGTTTGCAATTATTGCATAAGCTCTTGTCATCTCAAAAGGACTAACATCAATAGAACCAAGCGCAATGGAGAGATTTCGCGGGATTCTATCTCCTTTTTCCGAATCGCTCAGTCGAAGGAGTTTAGCATAATAATTAATCACCATATCCATACCTATTGTTTCTGCAATCCTTATTGATACAACATTGATGGATTTCTCTAATGCTCTTCGCAATCTTACAAAACCGTTATAATCCCTTTCATAATTTTCCGGCAGCCATTCTCCTCCATCGGACTCAAGATAGAGAATAGGCGAATCAAGAACTGTTGTCGCCGGTGTAAACATTCCAGATTCAATGGCTGCCGCATATAACAGCGGCTTAATAGACGAACCCGGTTGTCTCCTTGACTGCATAGCTCTATTCAGTTGATTAATGCTTGAAAATTCACCCCCGCCGATCATTGCTTCAATATATCCGTTATAGTTGTTGATAGATATTATACATCCTTCAACCTGTTGAAGCTCCTTATCATCTGTATATGTACGTTTATACTTATCTAAGAAATCGGATATTGTACTTAACCCTGCTAAAAAATTTATCCCTTCAAGTTCTTCTACAATCTCAGCGCGAAGATGATTATTGATTTTAGTATTCTCTACAGATCCTTTCCTGCGGAATGAATTTATGTCCACGACATAAGACAGAAGAGAAATTTCATCGGAAAAACTCTCGGCAATATAATCATCATTTCTAAACGAAAGTCCGGTTGAAATTACGCTCTGTCTGTCCAAACCTGCCTTTAATATTCTTTGACCTGCCATCTGTTTATTAACATCAAGCGTTGTGTAAACAGACAGACCTCCTGAAAAGACCATTTCCTCCCCATATTTTTTTACCAATTCTCTCCTGATATATTCGGTAAACCATGGAGCTCTGTCAATCCTTGTACTCCATGTAGTAAGTGTAGGAGATATATCACCGATATAATCAAGGTATTCTGGCCAAAAATCAAGGAATGCCTTTTCAGCTTCATTCACGGTAATAAAACCCATTTCAACCATTTTCCCTAAAATAATTTTATGTCTTGCAATTGAAGTCTTCGGATGCCTTATAGGCGACAATAGATTCGGCGCTGATGGAAGTGTTGCAAGGAGCGCACATTGCGCTAAATTAAGATCTTTAACATTTTTCTGAAAATAGATTTTTGAAGCTGATTCAACTCCATAAGCTCCATGACCCAAAAATATCTGATTCAAATAAAGGTTGAGTATCTCATTTTTTGAATATTTAACCTCTATCATCAATGCAATAAAAGCCTCTTTAGCTTTCCTGTATAAACTCCTCTCTCTGGACGTAAGCAGTATCTTTGCTAATTGCTGAGTAATTGTACTGCCGCCCTGTTTTACGCCTCCGGCAAATATATTTACAAAAAATGCCCTTACAATCCCTTTAGGATTTATTCCCCAGTGATCATAAAACTCATTATCTTCACTTGCAATAAAGGCATTAATCAGATTTTTTGGTATTTCTTCAAATGGTACAACCTCTCTCTTTTCAATAAAAAATTCTGAAATTATAACATTATTCTTATCATAAATCCTTGTTGTAATATCAGGTTGATAACTTGCAAGACTTTGCACCCTGTTAAAATCTATAATAAGTATAATTATAAAGACTATAACAAGACCTGCCATAATACCGATTGTTATTTTTTTATTATTCCTTATAAATGAAAAGGCGCTTTTAATAATACTTTCTACAGCAATAATTATTCCTGATAAAATATTTTCAGCTTTTTTAATATTAATATTCTTTTTTATATAAAATCTATCTGATTTTAAAGAAATACTGCTGTTTTTTATTCTATCCGCAAATGTTTTTCCTTTATATTTACCCATTTAACATGACCTTAGTAATAATTAAAATTAACCGTTAATTCTTTTATTATCAGTTAATACAAATATTTATCCGTTAATACAAATATTTTTTAAAAAAAAATCAAAAATAGATATTTAATATAATCAGCAAGATATTCAATATTATTTTGCAATAAATGCCTTTAATCATCTATAAATACCTATTATTACTATATTGCAAAATTTTTGTACTGTCGATTTTAATCATAGTAATGAAAATTTTTAATGCTGTCAAGGATGACTGCATTTATATTCAAGGAGGAATATAATGATAATAAATCACAACATTGCCGCAATATTTTCTCATAGAACTTTAAAATTCCATGATTGGAGTTTAACAAAAGACATTGAGAAACTCTCCTCAGGTATGCGTATCAATAAAGCCGGTGATGATGCTTCAGGACTTGCCGTATCTGAAAAAATGAGGGCTCAAATTCAGGGTCTAAGGCAGGCTGAAAGAAATACTGAAGATGGTATGTCTCTAATTCAAACTACAGAGGGATATTTAACTGAGCTTCAGGACATAATTCAGAGAATAAGGGTTCTTGCAGTACAGTCTGCAAACGGTACCTATTCTGATGAAGATAGACAACTGATACAGATTGAAGTTTCAGAACTTGTTGATGAGATTGATAGAATAACATCTATGGCTGAATTTAACAAAATGAAACTCTTAACAGGTTCTTTTGCGCGACTTCATCCTACGGCATCTATGTGGTTTCACATGGGACCAAATATGCACCAAAGAAGGAGAATTTTCATTGAAACAATGTCATCAGCAGCGCTTGGATTAAGGAATCCTACTGTACTTACATTTATTTCAATATCAACAGCAGGAAAAGCTAACTCTGTAATTGGTCTTACAGATGAAGCTCTCCGAATTGTATCAAAACAAAGAGCTGACCTTGGAGCATATTATAACAGACTTGAACATGCTTCTAAGGGTCTTTTTAATGCTTATGAAAATGTTCAGGCATCTGAAAGCCGAATCAGAGATACCGATATGGCAGAGCAGATGACTTCATTTACAAGATATCAAATACTTACACAAGCTGCTACTTCTATGCTCGCTCAGGCAAATGCCAAGTCGCAGACTGTGTTACAGCTATTAAAATAATCAAACTTGAGCTAACATCGCAGCATCATTCAAAACGCCGGACCCTCCCATCCGGCGTTTTACATTTTCAGTTCGAGCGGATTAAAATAGTTGACCTTTTCGACTTTATACTTTATAGTTATAAAAAATATAAACTATGAAGTAAGGTGCGAATTATGAACAAATTACTTGAAACTATCGCCGTTAAAAAAACCAAACTGGATAAACTGCTCATCAGCAAAAGCAATAGGCAGTCATTGAATAATTGGCTAAAAACCGAACTTGCTTATACTTCCAATGCTATCGAAGGTAATACTTTGACGCGTAAAGAGACAGAACTTGCCATTGCCGAGGATATAACCGGCGGCTCAAAACCAATCAAAGATTATATAGAAGCAAAAAATCATGCGGCGGCCTATGAATTTATACTGGACGCGATTGCTAACGGTGCGTCTGTTGATGAAAACCTTGTGCTTGCCCTGCACAAACGAATTTTAACAGGCATAGATGATGAAAATGCAGGGTATTATCGTAATGTCCGTGTGCGGATTGCCGGTCCGAATGTTATTTTCCCAAATTATATGAAAGTCCCTGAATTGATGTCAGAATTTAATACATGGCTGAAAACTAATGAATCGGACGCAGTGCATAAATCCATAGAAGCGCATTTTCGTCTGGTATCCATTCACCCGTTTATTGACGGCAATGGCAGAACAAGCCGTCTGCTTATGAATATAATACTTATGAAAAGCGGATATGCGCCGATAATTATCCGCAAAATTGATAGACGGCGTTATCTGGCGGCGCTGGAAAAATATCAGACTACAGGAGACGGCAACCTGTATGAAAAATTTATGCTGGGAGCATTATCCAGATCGCTTTCAATGGCAATCGATTTGCTGGATAAGGATAGTGTTGACCCGAGAAAAATGCTGACGATTGCAAAGTTTGCGAATTTGGCAAATCTTCCGGTTTCAACAATTCGTTATTGGGTAAATGAAAATAAACTTAAACCTGCCGGATATACCGCCGCCGGATATATGCTGTTCGACAAATCACAACTTAACGATTTGAATAAATTGAAGAAATCCTAAAAATTTTTTACCCAGCCAAAGCCTCCGTCGACGACTGAGACGGTCGTCTTTTTCCTGTGGTTTTTTGTGCAAACTACAAAAAGCAGTAAAAATATAATTTGACTTTATATAAATAGTTCTTCTAACATAGCCTAATACTGCAAATTAATGAGGAAATTTATGGAAGCAAAAGACGTTTATTCAAAAAAACCCTGGCTGAAATTTTATTCAGAAGGGGTAAGAGGAAAAATCAATTATGAAAAGATATGTCTCCATGAGATTTTAGAGAGAACCGTGTCTAAATTTGGCGATCGAGATGCTCTGATATTTCAAGGATTTAGAATGACTTATAATGAACTAAATGATACCGTAAACAGATTAGCCTGTTTCTTACATAAAAAGGGTATAAAAAAAGGCGATGTGGTCTCTATTCTTCTTCCGAATATGATACAAACCGTTGCAGCATATTATGCAATTATAAAGATTGGAGGTATTGTTCAATTAAACAATCCTCTTTATACAGATAGGGAACTTGCATATCAATTTAATGACTCAAACTCAAAGTTCCTCATCTGCCTTGATCTTCTTGCAAAGAGGATGATAAATCTCCGAAAAGATACAAAGATAAAAGAAATCATATATGTATCAATCGGAGACTATCTGCCTCCGGTAAAAAAAGTGTTGATTAAGTTAGTTGGTAAAAAGAAAAAGATGATTGCCGATGTTCCGTCAACAGAAAATGTTTATTCATGGTTTGAGGCTATAAGTGAAGACGGCATCCCTCCAAAAGTTAAAATCGGCTTTGAAGACACAGCAGCATATCAATATACGGGAGGCACAACAGGCGCTTCTAAAGGAGCTATACTCACTCACAAAAATCTATCCTGCTTAGTACAGATGTATAAGGAATGGTTTCCCGCTTTTCAACATGATAATGATATGGTAGCCCTGTCTGCGCCGCCTATTTTTCATGTATTAGGTATGAGCGCAGCAATGAATCTCCCAATTTTTATGGGTTGGACATCTGTAATGATCCCTAAGCCTCAGCCAAAAGAACTTCTTGAAGCAACAAGAAAGTATAAACCTACTTTCTCTCCGTTAGTGCCTACAATGTATGTTGGCATGCTTCAACATCCCGATCTTAAAAAAACGGATATGAGATGTTATAAGCTTTTAACATCAGGCGGATCATCTCTCCCTGTTGAGGTATTAAAACAATTTAAAGAGCTTACAGGCGTTGATATAAATGAAGGTTTTGGCATGACAGAAACATCACCTCAGACTCATTTAAACCCCAGCGGAGGACTTAATAAGGCAGGGAGTATTGGAATCCCATATCCTGATACTGAAGTAAAAATTGTAGATATTAAAACAGGAAAAAAACCCATGCCTGCAGGCAAAGAGGGAGAGATGATATTTAAGGGACCGCAGGTTACAAAGGGATATCTAAATAAACCCGATGAGACAAAAAAAACAATACGAAACGGATGGCTCTATTCTGGAGATATTGCATACATGGATAAAGACGGCTTCTTCTACATTGTGGACAGATTAAAAGACCTTATAATTACAGGCGGATATAATGTATATCCACGTGAAATTGAAGAGATATTATATGAACACCCTAAAATCCAGAAAGCTGCCGCAATAGGTATTCCCGATACTAAAAAAGGCGAGGCAATAAAGATATTTGTAGTTCCAAATGAAGGGACAACTTTAGACAGTAATGAGATTATGAAGTATTGCAAAGAAAAATTAGCAAAATACAAATTGCCGTCAACTATTGAAATAAGAACCTCTCTTCCGGAAAGTAATGTAGGTAAGATATTAAAGAAAGAATTGAGAAGAGAGGAAGAGGAAAATAAAAAGTCAAAGTGACATAATTTATAAATGTCAAGCTTAATATTTGCATAAAACTTTAATAAACTATAAAATTTTTAATTAATGAGTTGTATTTTATATATATATAATATTTACTCTCACTAAATAAAAAAGCATATATAATTTTATGCTATTATGGAAAATATGTTTTGCTAATTTTTTAAAAGTAGATTATTTAAAAAAACAAAATTTATTGACATTTTAAAAGTCAATTTATATAAATTCTTAAATAATATAATATTTGCTTATTAATTTTGAGAATTTATAGTTTATAAAAGGTTAATATTATATTTTCCTAATCCTATACAGAGAAAATAAAAAAATTATACTATCTTTAATAAAAAATTCAAAAAAATTTATTCCAGAGATTTTTTTACTCTGTATAAAGATATAAATCATTTATTGTAAGAAGGAGGTTTTTATGCTTAATCCATTAGTTGATACTAGGGATGTAAAATTTGTTGTATTTGAGTTACTCGAAATTGATAAAATGGCAAAATATTCAAGCTTTGCAGATTTTGATCATGACACTTATGATGCAACTATTGATTTAGCTGAACAGATTGCAGTTGAAGTACTTTATCCCACAGCAGAAGAGGGAGATAAAGTAGGAGTAAAATGGGATCCGGTAACAAAGGCTGTTAAAATTCCGGAAATTTTCAAACCGGCGCTTGATGCATATTATCAGGCAGGTTTTATGGGTCTAAGTGATAATCCGAAACATAACGGAATGGGAATGCCTCTTTTAATGACAGCGGCAGGTACAGAGTATATTTGCGCAGCAAACTATCCGCTTGGCATGTATCCCGGACTTTCACACGGCGCTATGGAACTCTTCTTTGAGTTCGGAACACCTGAGCAGCAACATCTTTATGGTGATAAGATAATGACAGGGGAATGGGGCGGCACAATGTGTCTAACAGAACCTGAGGCGGGCTCTGACGTTGGAAATTTAAAGACTAAAGCCGTAAAACAGCCTGATGGCACCTATAAAATTACAGGACAGAAAATATTTATATCATCCGGCGAGAATGATTACTATAAGAATATGGTTCACCCTGTTCTTGCAAGAATTGAAGGCGACCCAAAAGGAACAAAAGGTATATCTATTTTTATTGTTCCTAAATTCCTTGTAAATCCTGACGGCTCTATGGGCGCATTTAATGATGTTACATGTTCAGGCGTAGAACACAAAATGGGTATTCATGGTCAGCCTACATGTCAGCTCTCTTTTGGTGATAATGGAAACTGTATTGGTTATCTGCTTGGTGAAGAACGTCAAGGTATGAAGATAATGTTTATGATGATGAACTATGCGCGTAGTGGTGTTGCTATGCAGGGATTAGGAAACGCATCAGCAGCATATATGCATGCAGTTACATATACAAAGAATAGATTCCAGGGCGCAGACGTAACTCAAATGCTTAATCCAGATGCTCCGCTTGTAACTATCAGCAAACATCCTGATGTAAAAAGAATGTTGCTTTGGATGAAATCTCATCTTGAAGGAGAAAGAGTTCTCAACTACTTCCTTTTCATGCAGCACGACATTATTAAACATGACCCTGATGAAAACGCAAGGAAAGAAGCTCAAGCATTCCTTGAAATTCTTACACCAATATGTAAAGCAGGATGTACCGATAAGGGTGTTGAAATTACTTCAATGGCTATGCAGTGCTACGGCGGATACGGATTCTGTAAGGATTATCCGATTGTGAGATATATGAACGATTCTAAAATTCTTGCAATATGGGAAGGAACAAACGGTATCCAGTCTATGGACCTTACAATGAGAAAAATTCTCATGAACAAGGAACAATATAACTACAAGGTTATGAAAGCAAGAATGGAAGATGCAGCAGCTAAGGCTAAAGGGATTGTTGAAGATAAATATCTTGATCTTTATACAAGAGGTATTAAGGAACTTGATGATGTTATTGAGATGCTGAAAAAACAGATGTCTGAAGGTAAATTCCTTAACCTGTTTATGCAGGCAACTCCACTCCAAGAGGCTATGTATATGTTAGCTATTGCATGGTGCCATGTATGGACTCTAACAATTACAACTCCTAAGATGAAAGAACTTGTAGGAGATGCAAAAGGAGCAGATAGAGAGAAACTTCTGGCTGATAATGCAGAAGCAGCATTCTTTACAGGAAAAGTTCTTTCATCACAATTCTATTTAGGATCTGAGTTCCCTAAATATTTTGGAAAAATTGAAGCTATTAAATTTAACGAAGGCGCTACAGTTAAAGCAAGTGATCCGATATTTACAGGCGCTCTTGCAGAATAAACAAGCTTTATTTTAATATCTTACCTAAAAAAGGGATAATTTTGCTTATCCCTTTTTTTATTAATAAACACTATGTAAACATTTTGTTTCATACTGCCAAAAATTTTAACCAAAATCAAAATGATTATTTGACACAAAAGACTCATTGAAGAATAAATAAACATATTAAACTTATAAATTTTATAATAATTATACAATGAATAAAAAAGCCATATTTGATATAATAGTAATACCAAAATCTTCAATGAGTGAAATAAAAATAGACCAACACGCTAATATTAAAATCTACCTTAATTCTCCCCCTGTTGACGGTAAGGCAAATATTGAGTGTATGGGCTTACTCTCTTCAAAATTAAAAACTGCAAAGTCAAATATATCAATTATAAAAGGAACTCATGGAAGAAATAAAAGAATATCAGTTGCAGGAATGTCCATTGAAGAGATTATTGAGAGATTAAAAAATTTATGAAAAAACAGATAATCGCAGATATTCTATTGCTTATAGTTGTAATCTTCTGGGGCTATTCATTTGTTGCAGTTAAGGATGCTCTTGTATATATATCGCCGTTTAACTTTCTTGCATACAGATTCACAATATCATTCCTCATACTAATTGTTATTTTTAATAAAAGACTCGCAAAGCTGAATAAAGAAACAATAATACATGGGATTATTATTGGAACATTCCTTTTCTTTGCATACGCATTTCAAACAGTAGGATTACAATATACTACGGCTTCAAACGGAGGTTTTATTACAGGATTCAGCGTAGTTCTTGTGCCTGTTTTTTCTGTTTTGTTTATAAAATCCAAACCGTCGACCGAGAGTATAATAGGCGTTATATTTGCATCTATAGGCCTTTATCTTTTAACATATAATAATGACTTTGAGATAAACAAAGGAGATATATTGATTCTGTTCTGCGCCGTAGCAGTTGCATTTCATATACTTACTGTTGATCGCTACACAGTAAAAAACGATTCAATACTGCTGACAGTAGTGCAAATCGGAGTTGTAACATTTTTTTCATTATTATCTGCCGGCATATTGGAAACACCTGCTTTACCTAAAGGTCCGGGAGTATGGGAAGCTATAATAATAACATCAATTTTTGCAACAGTCGGCGCCTACCTTATACAAAATATTGCTCAACGCTTTACAAGTCCGACTCATACCGCACTGATATTTTCAGGTGAACCGGTTTTTGCAGGTATCTTCGGTTACCTTCTTTTAAACGAAAGGCTTAATGACGGAGCGATTTTTGGATGCTTTCTAATACTTTCAGGGATGATAATAAGCGAATTAAAAATATTTAAAGCTACAAAAAACAAATCTTAGATCTGGAATTAATGTCATGGAAAAATTTAAAGTTATCTCCCCATATAAATCCTCTACCGAACAGATAAAAGTAGTAGAAAGTATAGTTGAAGGTATAAATTCAGGAAATCATTTTCAAACTTTGCTGGGAGTAACAGGTTCGGGAAAAACATATTCAATGGCAAAAATTATTGAATCTGTAAATAAACCTGCGCTTGTACTAACACATAATAAAACATTGGCAGCGCAACTTTATAGAGAATTTACAGAATTCCTCCCAAACAACGCTGTTGAGTACTTTGTTTCTTATTACGATTATTATCAGCCTGAAGCCTATGTAGTTTCATCGGATATATATATAGAGAAGGATGTATCTATTAATGATGAAATAGACAGATTAAGGCTAAAAGCAACCTCTTCATTATTAGAGAGAAGGGATGTAGTAGTTGTATCCTCTGTTTCATGTATATATGGTCTTGGCAAACCGGAAAATTTTGAAAAATCGCATATTGTATTACGAAAGAACCAATATGCAGATAGAGATCTTCTTTTGAAAAGATTAATCTCAATACACTACGAAAGAAATGACATAGCTTTTACACGCGGTATGTTTAAAGTAAAGGGTGATACCATAGATATATATCCTGCATATTTAAGACAAATGGCTTATAGAATAGAATTATTTGGAGATGAGATAGACCGATTAACTGCTTTTAATCCAGTAAGCGGCGAGATTATAAATGAAACGGATATATGTGTTATATTTCCGGCAAAGCACTTTATAGCAGAAAAGGAAGATATGAAAATAACCGTAGATATGATTGTTGCCGAACTTGAAGATAGACTAAAATTTTTTCGTAAAGAGGGTAAGCTGCTTGAAGCGCAGAGACTTGAGAGCCGTACAAAATATGATATGGAGATGTTAATTGAAACAGGTTATTGCAGCGGCATTGAAAATTACTCAAGAATAATTGACAGAAGAAAACCCGGTGAGAGACCTGCCTGCCTTATAGATTATTTTAAGAACGATTTTATACTTTTTGTTGATGAGTCCCATGTCACAATTCCTCAAATTAGAGGAATGTATGCAGGTGACAGAGCAAGAAAAGAGAGTTTAGTAGAGTATGGATTCCGACTGCCGTCAGCTCTCGATAACAGACCTCTTGTCTTTGAAGAATTTGAAAATATGATAAAACACGGAGTATTTGTATCGGCAACCCCGGCAGAATATGAATTAGAAAAATCCGAAAATATTGCAGAACAGGTCATAAGACCAACAGGATTAGTTGATCCAGAGATTGAAATAAGACCTGCTAAAAATCAGGCAGACAATCTCATTGGAGAGGTGAGACAGAGAGTAGAAGCGAATGAACGTGTCCTTGTAACTACTTTAACAAAAAAAATGGCAGAGGATCTTGCTCAGTACTTTGAAGAAGTTGGAATCAGGGCAAGATATTTACATTCTGAGATTAATACAATTGAACGCGTTGAAATTATAAGAGACTTAAGAAAGGGAGAGTTCGATTGCTTAATAGGTATTAATCTCTTAAGAGAAGGTTTGGATATGCCGGAGGTATCACTTGTGGCAATTCTTGATGCAGATAAAGAAGGGTTTTTGCGTTCTAAACGTTCCCTCATTCAAACTGCAGGAAGGGCGGCAAGGAATTTAAATGGAAAAGTAATAATGTATGCTGATAAAATAACAGATTCAATACAGGAAGCGATTGATGAAACAAATAGAAGGAGAAAAATTCAAATTGAACATAATATAAAAAATAATATTAAACCTGAATCAATAAAGAAACAAGTTACTGATATACTTCAAAGGGAATATATAAAAGAAAATCCATATATTGATTATGTTGCAGACAATACAACAGCATATCGCAGCAATAACATAAAAGAACTTGAAGAGATAAAGTTGAGTTTAAAGAAACATATGTTGGATGCTGCCGATAATCTTGAATTTGAAAAAGCAGCGCTTTTAAGAGATCAGATGATTGATATTGAAAATAAAATAGTTATCTTAAAAAAGAAAAAGAGATAATTGTTTTTTTATCATAATTTTTCTTGAAAAAAAAACACAGTACTATAATTTGATACAAATACAAATAAAAAATATAGAGGGACTATGAGTACAACAATCGGTAACCAAAGCAAATATCGTGAAAGATATAATGATCATGAATTTCTTTCAGAGAGTATTCTTGATGATAATAAAGAAACAGAATTTTTCAAAAATATCAGATTACGACTCAAGGAAATCAGAAAAGAGCTGGGAATTACTCAAAGGGAATTTGGTGAATCTGCCGGAATTGACAGAAGATATGTAGCTAAAGTAGAATGCGGGTCGCAAAATCCGTCATTTAAATTTATCAGAAGTGTTTCAATACGTCACAAAATCTCATTAGATTGGCTATTATACGGCATTGGTGAAAAATTTATTATTGCTGATGAAAACAGCTATGGGAAAGAATTAGTTACATTCAAAAAACTATTGGATAAGGGATCACCTGAAGATATTGAAGTAATTATCAAAATGATAAATAAAATATTAAATTAATTCCTATGCGCGGCATATCATATTCGGGTCGAAAATTTTCGACCCGTACCACAATCTTTACATTTATTTTATTAATGTTTAATAATTGGCGGGTAATTAGTTATTCTCCTTATCTCTTTATAAAGAGATCTCATTCTACTGTATAACTTCATGTAAACATTTTCAAATAAGTCTTTATAAATTTTATTATTTTCTTGATCAGGCTCATAGACTTTAGATATTTTAGTCATAGATTGAACAGCTTCGTTAAAACTGCCGAATACTTTAAGACCAACTGCCGCATCAATAGCTGCTCCCAAAGCTGAAGTTTCAAATGTATGCGGTTGTTCTACAACAAGATTAAATATATCAGCAGTAACCTGCATTGCCGTTTTACTCTGTGAACCTCCTCCTGAAATTCTAAGTCTTTGGATAGGCACTCCGTTTTTCTTTTCAGTTCTAATTGCGCCCTCTTTCAATGCATATGATAATCCTTCAATAATAGATCTATATACATGAGCCCGGGTATGAACATCGCCAAAACCTATTATTGCGCCCTTAGCCTCTGGTCCCGGTTCTTTCACTCCTGAAGACCAAAAAGGCTGCAACATCAACCCCATTGAACCCGGCGAAATAGTACTCGCCATCTGATCCAAAATCACCTCCGGAGCGATTCTTTTCTTTTGAGCCAATAATACCTCATTATGAGCAAATTCATTTTTAAACCAACTCACCATCCAATAACCTCTATATATCATAACCTCAGTATTATATGCACCCGGAACAGCGCTTGGATATGGCGGAAGTGGCGGTATAATTTCTTTATACTCTTTATTAGTCGTTTCAATAGTTGCAGTAGTACCAAAACTTAAACATGCAATTTCCGGCGATAAACAACCGGAACCTAATACTTCACATGCTTTATCGGCTGCTGCAGCAAAAATAGGCAGACCTGACGGTATCCCTGTATGCATAGCAGCCTTTGATGAAATATATCCTAATAATTCGGAAGGCTTTACAAGATTAGGGAGTTGATTTCTATTGATACATGGAAACATCTTCCATTTTAAGTCACTATCTTTTGCCCATCGATGTCTTTTATAATCAAATGGAACATATCCCACTTGATTGCCCGTTGAATCAACAAATTCACCGGTCAACTTATATGTAAGATACCCTGAAAGAAAAAGAAATTTATCTGTTTTATCCCATATCTTTGGTTCATTTTGATAAATCCAATTTGCTTCAGACTCCTTCATGGAATAAATAAGAGGATCATAAAATTTTATCGCTTTAAGAAGTAACTTTAAATATAATGGGGGCCAATCTATTTTATCAGCTCTTCTTCTATCTAACCATATAATTGCCGGGCGTAAAGGAATTCCATCTTTATCTAAATTAACCATGGTATCACGCTGTGTAGTTAAAGTTACGCCTCTAATTGATTCTTTTTTCACAGGAAGATCATTAAGTAATTTTTTACTTGTAGCTCCTAAAACTTTCCAAAAATATTCAGGATGTTGTTCAGCCCAACCCGGTTTTAGTGAAAAATATGGTTCAATTTCAGTTTTACAAATCTTTAAAATATTACCCTTAAAATCAATTAATGCAGCTCTAATAGACTGAGTGCCTGCATCAATCGCCAATACCGATTCAATTATTTTTTTCCCAGTAGTCATAAGTTACCTCATATATAATTATTTATCTAAATACTTTATTGCTGTTTCGGTTGTACTAAAGACTTTAACATAATCCGTTAAGCCAACAATATTCATTACTTTTTTTATATGATCTGATAAACTGGTAAAAATAAATTCTCCCCCTCTTTCTTTGTGCCTTTGGAGAATATTTAAAAAATAAGAAATACCCGTCGAATTTATATAATCTGTTTTACTAAAATCGAATATCAATATTTTAGCATCAAGTTGATTAATAATTTCCTTATATGTATCTTCCAATAATTGTTTTGCCTCCAATGTAATATCTCCATCAAGAAAAATTATTGGAAAAGATTTAATGACTTCCCATGTTAAACCAAATGAATGCATATAATATTAATCCTTCTTTAAAATAGTATATGGAACAGTATAATCTCCTTTAGCATTCCATAAAATATATCCGCTGCACCCGCTCTCTTTTGAGCCATTAATCTGGTATTGTACATACTGAGGTCCCCATGTTGGAGACAATAAATTAAAGGCTTGTAAATAAGGTCTAATCTGTACAGATCTATTTACCAAATATGTTCCCCTAATACAGGCATCTTTAACTATTCTATATGGCTTCAGAGCCGTCTCAACATTATTATAAAACCTATTCCCAAAATGGGATGGATATAGCATTGGAGATATTACATCAACCACATGAGATAATTCTTCTATATCCTGACCAATCCAATTCCCAAAAAAATACCATGAGTTGAAGCCATAAATATCAACTGATATTGGTATATTTAATAATTCCTTAGCCTGCCTTAAAAAATCAACCAAAATTTCTGACTTATATGTTTCTTTATCAACTTTAAATGAAAAGTAACATAAATTTATCGGACCATCTGCCGGAAATCTTATATAATCATATTGAATTTCATCAAATCCTAATTTTTCTATATCCTTTGATAAACCAATATTATAATTATGAACAAATTCCGAATAGGGGTCAACCCAAAATTCATTTTCAGTCCCTTTCCACTGTGTACTATTCCTTTTATCCTTTATTGCATATTTCCCATTATAAGCAGCCCAAAGTTTCGGATCTTTAAAAACTACAACTCTTGCAACGCTATAAATATTATTTTCCTTTAATTTATTTAATATTTCTTTAAAATTTATTATCCTTTTTTGAGCATTTATCTCAGATGCGGTCTTATCGCCGGCTTTAAAATAGATATTTCCAAAATCATCTTTCATGTCTATTATAAATGTATTAATTTCACTTTTTTTAGCTATATCAATATACTTGCTGAGGTTTTTCTCTAAGGCAATTATACTTAAATATATACCCCTTTTATTAGAAGCTTTTTCAGATCGAATTTTCTTTTCAGGATTAGGAAACTTAACTGAGACAGGAGGATAATAATCGGTTTTATCATAGATTATCGCTGTAATTATATCTTTTCTATCGGCAACTCTTTTTATCAGCGTGTTATAAGCATCAAGAGGAATTATATCCGATCCAGCGTAAATATAACAATTCAGGCTGTCTGAAAAAAAAATCTTCTTATTGTGAAGTTGAATATCATAAATTATTGAATTAAAGCTTTTATCTTTTATAAAATAAGCAGGCATAAATTTATTAGAAGATTTTCCCTTTTTATATAAACCGGCGCCAAAATAAAATCCTGCATATAAGTCATTGCCATCATAAAGTATAGAAGATAGCTGTTCGGTAAATTTTAATGAAGTTGAATAATTTTCTTCTGGGAGTCCTTTTCCGGCATTTTGAAATTTGGAACCGTTTAACTCAAAAATCCCATTAAAAGATGTACCCGCAAATATTTTGTTACCGGATATGGCAATTGATGTAATATAATTCTTTTTATTATCTAAACCATTTAAGGTTATTTCTTTCCAAATATTACCTCCATCTGTTGATCTATATATGGAATGTTTTGTAGCTGCTGCAAGATTTTTACTATCTTCTAAATCTACCGAAAATGCCGAAATTTTTCTATAACCTGCATTTTTATTATATATACTTCTCCTCTTAAATTCATCGGGACAGATATTCTCCCATTTATTATTATTGAATCTAAATAGTCCCGATTCAAATGTAGTTAAATACAGATAATCCTTTGCCTTATAGAACCTGATTGGAGTAAAAATTTCAGGTAACCCCTTATTAAATGAACTCCATGATTTTCCGTCATTATCGGATATTAGTACGCCGCTTTCAGCAGTAGCAATATAGATTGTATAGTTAGAAGAGAATGCAAAATCAGTCAAAAATAACAGAGCAATAAAAAATATACTTATTATATAGACTCTCTTCGTCATTTCAATCTCCGAATTTTTTGTAAAACATTTCTTCATTCATAATAGAATATGTATAACCCTGTTCCGTAAGAAAAAGCTGCCTGTTTAATGAAAATTTTTCTTCTACCGAATTAGATGTGATGATAGTATAAAAATATGCATAATTATCATTTTTCTTTGGTCTTAATACACGACCAAGCCTTTGCGCCTCTTCCTGTCTTGACCCAAAAGTACCGGAAATTTGTATAGCCACATTTGCATCTGGAAGATCTACTGAGAAATTTGCAACTTTTGATACAATAAGGTATTTTATCTCACCGTTTCTGAATCTCTTATATAGATCTTCGCGTTCAGACAAAGGCGTACTCCCCGAAATCATCGGAAAGCCGAGTATTTTTTTATATTCTTCAAGTTGAGCTATATACTGACCAATAATAATAATATTTGAATCAATATGATGTTTTAAAATATTTTTTACAAAATCTATCTTTCTTGGATTTTCTGATGCTATTCTGAACTTTTCCCTATCCTTAGATAATGAATATTGAAATCTCTTATCCTCAGGCAGCTCAATCCTTATTTCCGTACAGAGAGCAGTGGCAATCCATTTTGTCTTTTCTAAAATTTTCCATGGTATATCATATTTTTTTGGTCCTATTAAACTAAAAACATCAGCCTCAAGTCCATCTTCTCTGATAAGAGTAGCAGTAAGTCCAAGTCTTCTTTTACTCTGGATTTCAGATGTAAGTCTAAAAACAGGCGCAGGTAAAAGATGAACCTCATCATATATAATAAGACCCCAATTTTTGGAATTGAAAAGGTCAAAATGTAAAAAATCCTCTTTCTTATTTTTTCTATATGTTAAAATATTATATGTTGCTATTGTAATAGGCTTAATCTCTTTTTTATCTCCTGAATATTCGCCTATCATATCTCCACTTAACGTGGTCCAAACCAACAGTTCTTCTTTCCATTGTCTAAGCGCAATTGTATTTGTTACAAGTATTAAGGTTTCTGATTTTATTTCAGCCATAACGCCTATACCTACCATTGTTTTACCTGCGCCGCATGGTAATACAACGACTCCGCTGCCGCCTTCCGGACCGCCCCCTTTATAAAATGCATTTACAGAATCAGACTGATAGTCTCTAAACTCCAAACCCTTCCCATCTGCATCAATTGGACGCACAATAATATCGCAGGGATCACCATCTTCATATCCGGCAAGATCCTCAACAGGAAACCCTAATTTTATAAGAGCCTGCTTTATATGCCCGCGAAATAGCTTTTTTACTTTAACATTATTTGAATCTATTCTTTCATGAATATAGTTTTGGATTTTTTTATTATATACAATCTCATTAATCAATGTTACATCCGATGAAGTTAAAATAAGCTCTTCATCGACTATTATAAGCTTCAAAAGTCCATATCTCTTCATCTGTTCATAAATAGATGTATATACACTATCCGGAATCTCATATTTTGAATAACGTTCAAGATAAGCTGTTATATCATCTGCATTGAGCCCTGATGCGGCAGCATTCCATAGAGATAATGGCGTTATCCTATACGTATGAATATGCTCAGGGCTTTTCTCTAATTCAGAGAACTGAGATATTGCATTTCTTGCATCCTCATAAGCTGAGTTACCAACCTCAACGAGGAGTGTATTATCACTTTGTACAATAACAGGGTTTGCCATTTTTTTTCACAATCTAACTATCATTTTATTATTTTTAATATAAAGAATACTCATCCGGCGCATATATACACACCTGCTATTTAATATTAATCTATTATTAATTTACAGATCCTCTATTATATAAATATTTTTCTGTTTCAATTATTGCTATAAAATCTTCAAGAGGATTATTTTCCAAATCTAACTCTTTCGCAAGCAGTGAATTTGATTCTGACGGTATCTCTATTACATTATACCCAAAGTATGAGCTTTGAATAAAAATCTGTAATAAAACTCCATGGTCATCAAGAGTAATATCAATATCCTTCGTTGATTCTATATTATAACCTTTATTTTCAGATAATGGATCAGTTAAATTACACTCTATTACATCATTTAAATAGTTTGTCAATCCATCTAAAAAATTCAATACATTATCATCAATCTTTGTATAGTCATAATTCTCAAGAATACGGCTGCATGTAACAACATCATAACCATAGTTAAGGTTAGTAATAATATTATGTAAATCCTTAATAAATTGAGGATTATTAATGTCTAAAGTTACAAGATATGAATAATTTAAATCTCTTGCATAAGATAATATTGAGGCAAAACAGGCTCCATAGCCTAATTTTTCGCCATGGATTAGTACTTTAACAGAATTAAACTCTTTCAACTCATCCAATATATCATAATCAGAGGCTTCATCAATAATTAAAATATCCGTCTCATCAATATTTTGAATTTCTAATACAGCGTTTTTAATAAATTCAAAATTGTTATATGATATAATTGCTGTTAAAATTTTTTTATTCATATTAGTCCTATAAAATAATATAAATGCCATTTTACAAATATAATAATTTCAAATCAATAATTAATAATTTTTAAAAATAAGACTGCGCTCTTATTTTTCCGACTGCCTCTCTATTTCACATTATTCAAAAAAATATTATTTACACATTCTTAATAAAAATTTATTGTTTGAAATATATTTATAGAAACGAAAGGGGCAATCTATGGGAGTTATAATTAAAGATATTAAAAGAAATAACAACGAGATAATAAGAATTGAAGTTTCGGAATTTAAAGGGAAAGAGTTAATAAATTTACGGATATGGTATGTTGCAGATAGAGATTCTAACGGCAATGATATTTATAAACCGACACAAAAAGGAGTTGCGCTGAATATTTCAGAGTTTGCCGAGCTAAAAGACGGCATTGACAGACTTCAAGCATACATAAAAGACAAGGCAGCAGGTACTGTGCCAGAGCAATTATCGGAGCAGAAGAAGGTTAATGATTCGGGGGAAGAAGATTAGTTATATATTTTTTATTTCTTTAGTCTGGCTGTAAGCCTGATTCTCTATAGCGCAGGGCATTTGCCATGCTAAAATATGTATGATAATAATCTGATTGTATATGTTAAGGCTATGACCCGTTTATGCTTTTCGCAGATTAATAAAACTTATAATAATATGAAAATCCTTTTTATACAACTCCCGCTTATAGATCATTCACATGGATATATAAATGGAAATATTGATTATGCTCCTGCTGTAATCTCTTCATTTATTCAAAAAAATTTTAAAGATATTACGTGTATAAGACTGCCATACGTCCTGTGCAACTTTTGTTCGGATGAAATAATTATAAAATATATATCAGCAGAATCTCCTGATATTATCTGTTTTACATCTTACTTATGGAATGTTGAAAGAAATTTAAGATTATCAAAATTAATTAAAACTAAAATGAATAATACACAGATATTTTTCGGCGGTCCTGAAATATCTGCAGGCTCAATAGCTCTCTCTTCATATAATAGTGACGTTGATATTTTTATTTCAGGTGAAGGCGAATGGTTTTTTGAACTTTTTTTATCAGGCAAAAATATCAATATAACAAAAATTAATAGCAACAATGTAGCTATTCAGCAAAACAATGAACTTATCGGTATAAAAAAAATAGTCGAACCTTTTTCAAATAATAACTTGGATACATTAATTGACGGTTCTGCTTTTATTGAGATGACAAGGGGATGTCCCTATAAGTGCAGCTATTGCTTTTATTCTAAAAATCAAAATAGAGTCAGAGAATTGCCTTTTTCCATACTATTAAATGTTATTAAGAATAAAAAAGAGGTGAAAGATATATACATTCTAAGCCCTGCATTTGAAACATCTAAAAATTTTATACAGAATTTGGAGAGTCTAAAAAAGATGAATCATAATGTAACTCTCCACACAGAGATAAGAGCGGAAAACATCTCAAAGGATATTGCAAATCTGATGTATGAAGCAGGTTTTAGAAGTCTTGAAGTTGGTCTTCAATCTATGAATAAAAACGCTCTTAGTAGTGTAAAAAGAAAAACAAATCCGGACAAAGAACTCACAGGAATTGAAAATCTGTCAAATGCGGGAATCAATTTAAAGATAGGCATAATACCCGGATTGCCCGATGATGATATAAACAGTTTTTTAAAGACAGTAGATGTTTTATGTAACAGGGGTTTTGAAGAATTTATAGAGCTATACCCATTAATGATTTTACCCGGAACAGAAATCAGAGAGCAGGGATTAAAAGATAATATTGAGTTCCAAAAAAAACCTCCATACTATTTCACAGAAGGTTGGAATTTTAATTTTGAAGATATTAAATCAATATCGGCATATATTGAAAATAAAACAGGTCTGTCTAACAGGGTATTTTATCTTCCCGATTTTTCAGATAGTGACGATTCGCTTTTTACTAAAGGATTAATCCTTGATGATAATTGCAAATCGGATATTTCAAAAAGTATTTCAGATTCCGTAGATACTTATGTTACGGATATTCATATAACAGTAATTAGTCTAAACACTTTCTATAATTTAGTAAAAAATTTTATTAAAACTGCAGATAGAAACAGATTATATAATATAGTCATCTACTCGAATTTGATTTTTGATGAAAGTTTAATCTCTGGCATAATGAAAGAATTTGAAACAGATAATTTCTACAGGAGATTAAATATCTTTAACTCTTTTGCGGAAGGTTCTATCTTTCATTTTTTTCAGGTAATAAATAATTTGCATACATATTTTGAAGTTGAAGAGAGGTACAGCATTATAACACCTGTCTTATATGCAGATCATAATACGGCAAAAGAGCTTGCAGAAAAAAACTTTAATGATATGCCGTTACTGATTGAATCAGAAATGTATAACAGGTTAAAAAACTTTTTAATCTCAAATTATAATAAAAATCCCGAATATATAGCATTTAAAAACAGCAATGATATGGAAAACTTCTACAATGACATATCGGCAGATTTAATAAAATTCCCATTTAGCTTCGGATTAAAAAAGATATAGACTTTAAACTAAACCATTAATTTCATCATTCATTTCTTTTAAGGCTTGCGCCGAAGCATCTGCATAGCTCATATTCTTAAAAGTCTTGTATGCATAATTCAAAGAACTTGATGCATTAATCCTGTGTATCTTAATATCCGGCGTATTTTTTAAGACATTCATTACATCTTCAATACTTCCGCCCTGAGCTCCTACACCCGGAATTAAAAACGGAATCTCCTTTTTTGCTTCTATAAATATATCAGAAATCATTTTAAGCTGCTGCGGATATGTCGCTCCTGCTACAGAACCTATTCCGGGATGGAACCACTTTACTACAAGTTCTGCAATATGTAAAAATAGCTCCTTCTCATTCACCTTTAAATCCTGTATCTCTTTTGAAGTGCTATTGGAAGTTTTGGTAAGTATATAATATCCCTTATCAGGGTAGCCCTTAATAAACGGCTCAATGGAATCATAACCTAAATATGGAGACAGCGTAACTCCGTCTGCATCAAAATAATCAAATGCCTCCTTTGCATAGGCTTGCGCGGTTTTTCCAATATCACCCCTTTTATAATCAAGTATAACCGGAATATCTGCTGATTTATAAAGTTTAATTATTCTTTCAAGAGATATAATACCATCCATACCGTACTGCGCATAGAATGCATAATTCGGTTTAACAGCGCCCGGAAAAATATTCTTTTGTATAAGCTTATTTAATATGCTTTCATAAAATTTATATATATTATTACCGATGGAATCATCTTTTTCCGGTATATCTTCAATTACAGGGTCAAGACCCATACATACTATACTTGAAAATTTATCAGCGCTTTTTTTAAGAATATCAATGTAGTTCATCTTTTAATCTGCCTAAAGTCTTATTGTATATGTTATAATTATCATCATCAAAAAGAACAAAAATAATATCAGCAATATATTTTTCTTTCTCCATAAATTCAATAACTGTTTTTACTGCAATCTCTGCCGCTTCTTCTTTCGGATAATTATAAACGCCTGTAGATATTGCAGGAAAAGATACGGATTTAAGATTATATTCTTTTACAAGATTCATTGAATTCCAATACGAATTTTTTAAAACTTGAGCTTCACCCCTCTTCCCATCTTTATATACAGGTCCAGGAGTGTGAATAATATATCCTGCTTTAAGATTATATCCTTTGGTAATTCTTGCCTCTCCGGCATTACATCCTCCAAAGGTTCTACACTCTTTAATAAGTTCCTGACCTGCTGCTTTATGAATCGCACCATCAACTCCTCCACCGCCAAGGAGCGAAGTATTTGCAGCATTAACGATAGCATCACTGTTTTCACGAGTAATATCCCCCTGTTTAATTATAATTCTTTGTATTAAATCGGTTTTCCCCATGATTATTTGTCTCCTCTGCGCAATCCGTAACTTCACCCACTTAAGAGTTTTAATCCATATGGAATTGCTTTTTCAATAAATTCAAGATTATCTCTTTTGCCTCTTGAATATCTGCCACTTATAGTCACTATTTCTACTTTTACATTATTTGTATAATCAATACTTTTTGTAATTGCAATATTTTACAAGAACAGCAATTATACATCAATAAAAATTTAAGTAATATAAGGAATAATTTATTCAAATGAATATTGGAGTTATTCTTGCAGGCGGAAAAGGTCTTCGCTTAAACGAAAAAATACCTAAACAGATGATATTGCTGGGCAATAAACCTATAATTTCATGGTCAGTAGATACATTTCATAAAATCAATCTGATAGATAAAGTAATAGTCGTTTCTGAAAAAAGTATTTTAGATGATATGAAGAAATTATTTCCGCCTTATGATTATCCAAAATTATCCTGTATTGAGGGCGGAGAGGAGCGGCACAATTCATCATATAATGCATTAATATCATCAAAATTTGATGACGATGACATTTTTTTGATCCATGATGCAGCCAGACCATTTGTCACTGAAGAGATTATTATAAACACTATCAACGAGGCAAGAGTCTCAGGGGCATGCGGAGTATATGTTAATACTTCTGACACAATCGCCATAGTAAATGATTTCAATATTGAATCAATACCTGACAGGAAAACAGTTTACTCAGCACAAACTCCGCAAGGATTTAAATACAGTGTAATTATGAAAGCGCACAAAAATAAAAACAAATCACAGGTTATTACAGATGATATTTCACTTGGATTCAACATGGGCTTAAATGTTTCCATAATTGACGGAGACTATAACAACTTCAAAATAACGACTGAACAAGATTTAAGATTTGCAGAATTTTTAACCGGAGCAAAAAATGTTAAATAAATATTTAAATATGGATCCTATTCCCTGGCTGACAGATGGAGAAAATCCTGCTGTAACTTACCTTGTAAAGAACGAAATCTTAAATATAAAAGATACCGAAAAAAATTATGATGAACTCTTAAACTCAAATTTAACGGATTATTTTAACAGCAATCTATCAAAGGGAATTCTTGGCGGTAAAAATCACATTGATCTCCATAATAATGGTCCGGTGTGGTTTTTCCTTTTTGCTGTTGAATCCGGTTATAATAATAACAGCAGTTTTATTGCTTCAACTGCTGATTACTTATGTGAAAAAAAACAATTAGACAATGGAGGATTTAAATTTAACAACAGCGATGCTGTAGGATGTAGAACAGGTAATATGACATACTCACTTTTGAAGAGCGGCATAACAGACTCTCGTTCATCAAATGGGATTAAGTGGATTATAAAGAATCAAAGAGATGATGGAGGATGGTTGCACTGTTCTTTTATAGGCGTTTGCAATGTTTTGAAGCTTATTCTTCTTAATAAATCAGATAATGGATTAAAATATGAATCTGACAATAAAATCCCCAGCTGCCCTGTTGCTTCATATACATGTTTAAAAGCGCTGATTCAATCTGATCAATCGAATATGGATGTAATTAATAGAGGGATTGAATTTTTTTTAAAATACAATCTTTTTGTTAGAAAAAAACAAAAAGTTCTTTGCGGGAACAGGGTCAGTTTTGAAAAATTAGGTTACCCTATTATGTCACAATACGATTTCCTCTCAGGTATGATACTAATTTCAAAATTTGAAAAATATAATTCAAAGATTGGTGAATTATTTAATTCAATTATTAGAAAACAAAATCGTGACGCTACATGGAACTGTGAAAACAGATCACCCGGCATGATAAACGAAAAACCCATGAAGAGCCGATGGGTAACATTAAATGCTTTAAGGCTTATAAATTCTATATCAAAACAAGAATATCAATGAGAAAAAGCATAGCCTACTGAAACTACAAAATTAATAGTTCGAATAAAACCGGATGACATATCAGTATATCTTGATGTATCGGGATTTACAAGTGTGATTTCCGGACTAAATGATAGAGGATATTGATTAACATCAACGCCTGCTGAAATATACAATCCTCCGCTAAAATACATTGAAAAATTTATTTCACCTCCATATACAATCCCATTTACATCCCTCTTGTTAGTTCCAGAATAACCCGGTTTAATTTTCCCTGCAATAGGCGTTGGATTATATTTAGCAATGGAATAACCGATCATTGGCGTTAATGATATATCCCACCACTTTCTATTTATAAAATGAATAGAAGGACCTATATGAAATGAATAGCCGTTGTATAACGGTTCATTCCAATTTTGATAATCTGATCCGAAAAGGGTTCTTTGAACTATATAGACTTTTTTTAGTTTTGATTTGATTCCAACATAATCAATCGGCATATATTCAAAGAATACTCCAAAATCATATGACAGATGAGTAATGAGAAATTCTTTTGTAATCCCGCTTTCGGTAAAAACATATATATCATATGTGAGAAAATTATATTCTGAATCAATCGTATTACCATAAGGTGATCCAATTGACCCAAAGCATCCAATTAACATCTGCCCTTCATGAGCTCCCTCAGGCGGTTTATCAAGTTCTTCCAATAAAGAAGCATTTACAAATGTAATTTGAAAGAAATAAATTATAAGCGCTAAAATAATCTTCTTATTCATATCAGTTAATAGATATAAAATCCTCTCCCAGTTTTTTTGCCCAAATAGCCGGACGCAACATATCTTCTAAGTAGCGGACACGGTCTATATTTTTGATCAGCATACCCTCTAAACATTTCATCTCCAATCCCTAAAATAATATCAATCCCTACCATATCTGCTATTTCAAGAGGTCCCATTGGAAGATTAAGCCCTTTTTTCATTGCTTTATCAATTACTTCCGGCTTTGTCCCTCCTTCATATAAAAGAAAAGCTGCTTCATTAATTAAAGGATACAAAATTCTATTTAAATAAAAACCCGGATAATCTTTAGCCTCAATAAACTCTTTTCCTAACTTTTTTATAAATGATTTTGACATCTCTACAGTCTCCCTTGTTGTTGTTATTCCAGGGACAATCTCAACAAGCGGCAACACTCTTACAGGATTTAAAAAATGCAGCCCAATAACAGATTCAGGCATTGTTGTTGCAGATGCAATCTCAGTTATTGATATTGATGATGTTATTGAAGCTAAAATACTCCCTCCCGAACATATAGCATTTAGCTGACCGAATACAACTTTTTTTACATTTATATCCTCTTTTACTGCCTCCAAAAAAATATCCGTATCGGATAACTCCTCTATATTTTTTGCTATAGAAATTTTAGACTTTATTCTTTCACTATCTGTATTTGTAATTCTTCCATTTTCTACATATTTATTTAATTTCAGATGAATACTATTAATAGCATTAGTAGTTTGAGTAATGTTTGCGTCAAAAAGTTTTACCTGATAATTAGCTTCAGCTATAAGATGCGCCAAATCAGCGCCCATTACTCCTGCACCGATTATTCCAACATTATTCATAGATTAACCTCATTATTTAATCAAATACATAATATAGTTTACAAAATATTTATCAACAATAAAATAATTGACTTCTACTATTATTTTTATATTATTTTAAAATCAATAAATAATATAAATATATTGTATAAAAAAGTAAACCTTATATGAATTGATATGAATGAATAATAGTACAATGATATTGCAGAGATTTTATAAAAAATATTTTATACAAAAAAACGAACAAGGTCTAAAATGAAAGATATTGATAAAACTAAACAGAATATCAGAATTAATGAAATTGATGAAGATCAAAGAAATGACCTGTTTAAAAGATTTGTAGATGCAGGCGGGCAAATTATTGACGATAAGAGTACAAAAAAAAATATAATAATTAATAGAGAAAAACAGAGAGAACATCAAAAAAAACTTGATAAACACTACTCAGATCAAAAATCTGCTCAAAGGAAAAAAAATACCGATACATCAGACAGAGATTCATTAAGGTCAGCTTCAAATGCGCCAATCTCATCCATATTTGATAGAGCTAAAATAAGAATCAAATTAAAATTTCTTGGAGTAACAGGCTTTAGTGCAGTTTTTTTAAAAAAATCATTTTTTAAAAAATTTGTTAATCACTATAAACCTGCGCTAATTACAATCCAAATGATATACCTTTCGCTTTTTAAAAAAAATCTGCAAACCGGAAACCGAATAATTCGTACTCTTGACAAGATATCTCCTAAATACTATGAGTTAATTGAAATGACTGGAGAGCTTTATGAAGAATATTTAATTGATCAAATAACAGAAAATTTTAAAAATTATCCAAATATACCTCAGTCTGTATCTGAATTAAAGGAACCGCTTATTGAACTATACAGGGCTCTATATATACTTAAGCCTTATGAAAATACAATTTATAATGCGTTTGAACGAGCCATTGAAATTAATTCTGCTTCTACTGAAAGTAAAGGCGATTGGTTTTTCAAAAATAAAGATATAAAAAATTCACTATTCTTTATATTCGATAAATTATATCCCCGTCTTCATACTCTTTTCTGCCTTTATCAAGGTATTCTTTATGATGAAAGTGATAAGGAGATCGAGAATATCCTGTCAATTACTAAACATGAAAAGCCCGGAACACGCATAAAACAAAGCTTAAACAGCGTAATACAAGTTGAAGAAAACGAAGCCGAGAAAGCTGTTTCTAAACAAACAAAAGATTATGCAAAAATCGACAATTCAATAAAAGAAGGGCTTAGGTTAATGTATAAACTTGATAATAAAATATTGAGAAACAAATATGATAAAAAAGGGGATTTTGAACTACTAAACGATACTGATAAAGTTTTACTTACATATTTGCTCTTTAAAGAATTTGAAAATGAGTACTCATTTATTCTCACTACAAACAAAATAAGATACAATGTTGACTTTTCTACTAATATAAAAATAGACTATAGAGCAAAGATGCAAGATTTGTTTAATAAATTAAACAAATGTCAGGAAGCATTTAAAGACTACTACGAGATGCACCAAGAGTTTAATAAAAATTCTAAAGAGAAACCTGCAAATAATAATCAATACATTGCTTATTCTAAAAAACTTGATGAAATAGATGAAAAAAAAAATATAGCAGGAATAACATATAGAGCAACAATAAAGAAATTTATGGATGATTTAACTACAGAGCTAAGCATACTTATAAATGATATAAATAGCGAACAAAAATTCATTGCTAATCCGCAGGATGTACTTGAATTTAATCCGGCAATTGAGGGTGAAAAAAAGTTAAACGGCAGAAAAATCTATGATGCAATAATGACTCTTTATAATTTTGCTTCTGCTTTTTCTTATAGAATCAGCCCTGAGGGAGATCTGTCCGGAAAATTAGAATTTAAAGAAAATGAAAAACAAATCAATATTGAAGATGAAAGCTCTCAAAAAAATGCTGATAATATATCTGAAAAATCTATATTAGATGAATTAGACGATCTTGTTTGAATTTATTCCTGATTTGAGCTATTTCAATTAATCTATTCTCTAATATCTTTTCACGCGAAAGATCTAAATTCGAATCCCGATAAGGAACTGACTTTATATTTCCCATAATTCTACTTTTTCTTTCATTGTCTATTTCATCTATTTCTATAATTTTTTTCTTAACAGCAGCAATAGTTCCTTCTCTCTTTTTTCCTACAGAGGGTCCAATACCAACATATAATTGAGCTTCGAGCATAGCTCTTCTTATATGATCTGCGCTTGAATAAGTTGTAAGTATGGCATCCTCCGACATAATATCTTTTAATCTATAGAAAAAATCCACACTCCATAATTCCGGATTTTTTGACGGTGAAAACGGATCATGAAATATTGCATTAAACTTTTCGCCTTTAAGCATATTAACAGTTACCCTTGCATCGCCAAACAATATTTTTAGATTGATATCATTATATGTCATAGAACCGGAATAATAAGCATCCTTAATTAAATCGTATATATGATCCTTTTGATCATTAAACCTCACATCCTTCATAAATTTAAAAAAATATTTCTCTTTTTCTAATGATATAATATTAAGTCTTGATCCTTTTTTTCTATTCATGAATTCATTGATTAAGGCTAAAACATTATAACCAATACCAAATCCAATGTCCAACACATTGAGTTCCGCATTATCCGAATCGAGTATCCTTGACGGAATTATATGCTTTAGAAGCGCCTCGTCATAAGCGCCTGAAATCGAATGCATTGCCTGATTATATTCTTCAAGAAAAAGAGTTGATGTTCCATCGTCTGTTATTAATAAATAATCCTGTTCCATGATATTAAATGCTCTATTTATAATTAAGGATAAATGTTCATAAAAGACTGCAATTACTATTTTATATATATCTATTTTTAATGAATAATTATTAAAGAAAAAATTATTATGATAAAAAAAATAATATTAAAGGGAAAAGTACAAGGAGTTGGTTGCAGGGGCTATTGTGCCAGATATGCCGGAAAGTTTGCAATTCGCGGCTCTGCAACCAATTTAAGAGACGGAACAGTAAGATTAATTATAGAGGCAGAAAATGAGTTAATTGTTCAAAAATATATTTCATCTCTCCTTTCTAATCCTGACGGGTATATGTTTTATGGAAACATAAAGGATATGGATGTTAGCGACTATTTAGGAAAAATTGACGGAGATTATAACTTTTAATTAGATGAAAGTATTTGCGGTTTAATTTTTTTTATCCTTCTATATTTTATAACTTTAAATTGTTTTTTTATATCTTCAAAATTCATCTGCAAAAAACCATTAAATGGAGTTCCATTTATATTATTAAAATAATTTGATGCAAATTTAATATACTTTTCTTCAAAGGATTTCTTTGAATGACCATGGGCAGATTTAAAATTACTCATTCGTCTTATGTCTCCATTAAACTCAGGACTTATATGATAAAGTTCATGAAACATAACATTTATCTTATCCATGACTGTTAGATTAAAAAATTTCGGAATATACAGATAGATTATATAAAGAATCTCAACATTGTTCAGCACAATCCTTGGTATTGTATAATACCTTTTATTGTGCTTAATTATTTCCGATCCGTCTTTAAACCTTAATGGCTGGAGTTTGCCATATATGGCTCCTTTAAAATCTTTACGGTTTGATGCACAGCATACTAATATCTTATTTATATCAAAAGATTTAAACTCTTCGGTTGATTTTATCATATCGTGTATAATTAATGTGAATACATCTGTAAGGTTGATCGAATCACTCATTAAAACGTACTCGCTTTTCCAATGAGTTCTTCGGCATGCTGTAAAGATATATCGGTGATTTCTGCACCTGCAAGCATTCTTGCAACTTCACGCACCTTCTCTTTTTCAGATAGATTTTTAACAAGTGTTGTTACCCTTCCGTCAATTTTACCCTTTTGAACAAGGTAGTGGCTGTCGGACATTGCTGCTATTTGCGGAAGATGAGTAATAAGCAGAACCTGTCTCTTTTTTGAAAGATTTTTTAGTTTTCTTCCGACAATCTCTGCTGTTTTTCCGCTTATTCCTGCATCAACCTCATCAAAGATAAGCGTATCAACAATATCGGCAGACTGTATAACATTTTTAACGGCAAGCATTATTCTTGACATCTCTCCGCCCGAAGCGACCTTTCGAAGCTGCCTTAAATCTTCGCCCTCATTTGCCGATAGAAGAAATTCAATCTTATCAAGTCCATGGGGATAAAGAACATATTTTTTATCACCGGAATCAATATCTCCATCTATGCTTATATCCATTGTGAACGATATTTTGAAAACAGTACCGGCCATACCCAAATCATTTAATTCTTTTATAACAAGGTCCTCTAATTTTTTTGCCGCCGTTTTTCTCTTTTCCGATAGATTTAGCGCAAGTCCCTTTGCCTCTTTTACGATCTTTTTCTCCTGATCTTTCAACTGCTCAAGCTGTTCCTCGCTTGAGCTTATATTTTCAAGCTCAATCTTTGCCTTATCTGCATATTGAAGTATGTCTTGAATTGTATCGCCGTACTTTTTCTTCAGCGCCTGAATCAGATTTAATCTCTCCTCAACCTGATTAACCCTTGCCGAAGAGAAATCTATGCCGTTTTTATAACTCCTGAGAACCGATACCGAATCTTCAAGAGAGAATAGAGATTCTCTTATTGCGTCTAAAAGAGATGAAATATTCGGATCAATATCTGATATTTTAGACAGGCTCATCTCTGCCTTTTTTAGATTTTTTAGAACGCCGTTATCACCGGATATTAACTCTTCAGTATTGTTTACCTCAGTAAAAATTTTTTCGGCATTTGTTAATAGATATGATTCTGCCTTTAGTTCTTCATCTTCACCTGCTTTTAACGCAGCTGTTTCAATCTCTTTTATTGAAAATGTATTAAACTCAATCCTTCTGGCTTTCTCCTTTTCATCTATTTGAAACGAATTTATTCTATCCCTTATTAAACCTAACTTTTGATGAATCTTTCTTACTTCATTTACATCATTATTAAGCAGACCAAAGCTATCAAGGAGTTCTCTATGGCGCGATACATTTACAATATTTTGATGTTCATTCTGACCGTGTATATCTACTAAATTTTCAGTTATTTCTTTTAATTTTGAAACAGGTATTTGAACAGAATTTGCATAACATCTCCCTTTGCCGTTTGCAAATAATTCCCTGTGAATTATTAAAGTATCATCCTCATTTTCAATCCCTGATTCCTCTAAGATTCTTTTTAAATCATCAAGCGCAGATATATCAAAAACCGCCTCTAAAGAAGCTCTGTCAAATCCTGTTCTTATCATATCCGTACTCATCTTCTCGCCAAGTACGCCGGACAGTGCGTCAATCAAGATAGATTTACCTGCACCGGTTTCACCGCTGAGTATATTTAAACCGTTATTAAATGCTATAGAAAGCGAATCTATTATGACAAAATTTTTAATGTTTAGATTAAGAAGCATAGCCTGTATCCTTCATATAGTATTAACCCCAATTCAATTTCTCTCTAAATATTGAGTCGGTTATCAACCGACTTTCCAAATCAGCCCCAATTCAATTTCTCTCTGAGAATTGAATAATAATTTTTTTTAGGATGAAGTATAAGTCTCATCTTTTTATCTGTTTTTCTGAATATAAGTTCATCGCCTGCAGAAAATTCGATAGCCTCCTGACCGTCAATTGTCAATAATAAATTTGTCATATCGGTTAAAGTTTTTGCCCGCAGTTCATACATTGCAGGGAGTACAATGGGTCTTATTGACAGGGAATGGGGACATACAGGATTTACTATAAAGGCATCATTTCCATCAGGTACTATAATCGGTCCGCCGGCTGAAAGAGAATATGCTGTTGAACCTGTTGCTGTTGAGACAATGAGTCCATCACCGGGATATTTAATTAAAAACAGATCGTTAACATATAGTTCGATTTGTATAGTCCTTGAAAATGCACCCTTGGAGATTACAGCATCATTAAAAAAATAGAGCGACCTGCTTTGTCCGTTTTTATTATGAGCTGCCTCCATAACACTTCTCTCTGCAACTGTGTAATCACCCTCTATTATTTTAATTAAATATTCCTCAAATTCATTAGGGCTAAACTCAGTAAGAAATCCAAGCTTTCCCCTGTTGATTCCAAATATGGGAGAGTTGTTTTCTAAAAACATCCTTGCTGTTTTAAGAAAAGTTCCATCGCCGCCTATTGCTATAACAAGCTCAGGATTTGTTAAATAACTGTTTTCATCAGTAATAAATTCCGAAAAACCCTCTTTACGGAGAATTTTATAATCGGGAAATTGAACTTTAATATCCCTGCTTGAACAGATATTAAAGATTTTCTTTATTATCCTGATTGATTTGGAATCATCAGGTCTAAAATTGATTGATATATTTTTCAGCATTTATATCACGCTTAATCCTTATAAACTTCAGTCGGATCAAATACAGGATGTACATCTATGGAAAAACTATCCCCTTCGATCCGCTTAAAAAAACAGCTTCTATAGCCTTCATGACACGCTGCATCTCCAAGTTGTATTACCTTCAATAAAACAGAATCGCTGTCGCAATCAAGGTATATCTCTTTCACAATCTGTAAATGACCTGAGGATTCGCCTTTTTTCCAGATGCTGTTTCTTGACCTGCTATAATAATGGGCATATCCCGTCGTTTGAGTTAATCCGAATGCTTCTTCATTCATGTAAGCCAGCATGAGTACGTCACCTGCATTAAAATCCTGAACAACGGCAGGGATAATTCCTCCGCTTTTTTCAAAATCAATTTTGTATTTTTTCACTTTTACTAAGGTTCCTTTTATATAGCTTTAGAGCATTGTCATTATTTTCCGCTAAAATAATTTTTGCTCTCTTATTTTCATCTTTTAATATCTTTTAATAATACTATAGCCGCTTTGTTTATCCTTCCATCAAATAAAAATAACTGATAAGACATAATATTATTAATTATTTCACCATATAATTTAATCAAGCAGTATATTATTTATAATTAATATGCTCAATCAAATGTTTTTTCAGAAAAAATTATATACATATCTATTGTACCATCTTTATTATCATCAAACAGGGCAATTCCCAGCTTTTTATAAAGATATATATTGCTATTCTCTTTACTGATAATTTCAAGTTCGCTTTCTCCATAATTAAGAATAAATTTATCAATTCCCATTGACAGAGCTATGGCATCATAGGTAATTTTTTTATCCGGATTTAATCCGACAATGGCAATAATTAAACTGCTGTTAATGAATATGGCTCTTTGATCTTTATTATAGATTATTGAATCAAAAGTCAGATTTGAGAAAAGGTCAATCTCAAGAATTTCACCTATTGTTCCGGCTGTATTTATAATATAGACTCTCCCATTATCAATAATTGTATCGCCGATTGAATATCCTTCAGCCGACTTACCAAGTACAATAATATCACTGTCTATTAAATAACCGTCATTTTTATTGGCAGATATACATGCTGTTAAAAAGAGGCTGCTTATAATTATCAATAAACGTATATAGTTCATCTTATCATCCGTTTTATTGCAGAAATTCTTCTCGGATATTTTGCATCCGTCGCTTTGATTTTTTTTAAAACAAGTATCTCCGTATTGTCTTTGATTGATGACTGTGATAACAGATTCTCCACAGATAATCCGAGAATATTTATATGTTCAACTATATAATCGCTCAGTTCGCTTTTCTCTCCCGAAAAAAGAAAAAGCAATCCGTCAATCTTTAGCAACGGCGCGCCAAGTTCGGTAGTAGTATATATATCCGACATTGCTCTGGAAAAGACCATATCAAACGATTCCCTGTAATCTCCTTCCCCGCACAGCTCTTCAACACGCCCGGCAACAGCGGTTACATTATTTATTCCCAGCCTCTTTGAAGTTCTATTTATAAAATTTATCTTTTTATGATTTGAATCGAAGAGTACCCCAGTAGATTCCGAGTATTTTATTGCCAATGGAATGCCGGGAATCCCTGCCCCTGTTCCAATATCCGCAAATAATGTTCCACGTGGAACATTTAGGGTCTTTAGCGGCATAAGGCTTTTTATAAAGAGATTATCTATTATATTTATAAGATTTTTATGCCCTGTTAAATTAAATTTTTTGTTCTCATTAAATATCTCAGCGGCATATTTAATCATTAAAGACTGCATATCCGGATCATCTATACCTGTGCCGTGAAACAGAGTGTTTAAATCAGGAAGATGTTCCACGTGGAACCTCCGCCTTTTTTTGAGCTGTAGTTTCCATATATATAAGCAGTATTGATATATCCGAAGGATTTACTCCGGAGATTCTTGAGGCTTGACCTATAGTTGCAGGTTTAACCTTAAACAGTTTCTCTCTCGCCTCATTTTTTAATCCGTTTATTGCTTTATAATCTATATTTTCAGGTATAGGTTTTGATTCTAACTTTTCAAATTTTTTAATCCTCTCTACATCTCGCGCAATATACCCTTCATATTTTATCTCCATCTCTATAACAGGAGAAATCAATTCATTATACTCCTCGTTAAATATATCCAATATATGCCTTATTGAAATTCCCGGTCTTTTGAGGATATTCTCTGTTTTAACTCTTCCTTTTAACAGAATTGTATCGTCCGCTGCTTCCAATATACCTTTAATCCTCTCATCAACCGTTATTACCGTATCTTTTATTCTGTTTATCTGATAATCTATCTCTTTATATTTTTCTATCATATTGCTATACTGTTCTATAGTTATTAACCCGTTTTCATATCCGTATTTCATAAGCCTTTTGTCTGCATTGTCCTGCCTTAATAGCAGCCTGTGCTCTGCCCTTGATGTAAACATTCTGTATGGCTCTGTTATAGTCTTTGTAATCAAATCATCTATCAATACGCCTATATATGATTCTCCCCTTGATAATATAAACGAACTTTCCCCTTTTAGTTTTCTGCATGCGTTTATTGCCGCAATAAGCCCTTGGCTCGCAGCCTCTTCATATCCCGACGTGCCGTTTATCTGACCTGCATGATAAAGACCTGATATCTTCTTTGTCTCCAATGTGGGATATATCTCGTCTGTTGTTACAAAATCGTATTCTACTGCATAGGCAGGTTTCATTACATGTACTTCTTCAAGTCCCGGTATTGTTTTAATATATTGTAACTGAACCTCTTCCGGGAGGGAACTGGATATTCCGTTTATATAATATTCATTTGTATCTAATCCTTCCGGTTCAAGAAAGAGCTGATGCTTGGGCTTGTCGGAGAAGCGTACAACCTTATCCTCTATTGACGGACAATACCTTGCGCCTATACCTTTTATATTCCCTGCATAAAGGGGAGATCTGTGAATGTTTTCCCTTATTATTTTATGTGTTTTATCTGTAGTATATGTAATCCAGCATGGTATCTGTTCGGTATCTATTCTCTCTGTAGAAAATGAAAACGGCATTGGATTTTCATCGGGTATTTGAGCCTCCAATTTTGAAAAATCTATTGTATTTTTATTCACTCTCGGAGGAGTACCTGTCTTAAGGCGCTGCATGTTTAAGCCGGCTTTTTTTAATGAATCGGGAAGTCCCTTTGATGAAAAATCCGCTAATCTTCCGCTCTCTTCCTGATATTCTCCTATATGAATCAGACCATTTAAAAATGTTCCTGTGCATATAATGACTGCTTTGGCGTAGTGTTCAACCTTTCTTAATGTTCTAACTCCTATTATTCTGTTATTTTCAATCAGCAGTTCATCAACAATATCCTGTATAATATCAAGACCGCTCTGTTCTTCAAGCGTATGCTTCATTAAAAACTGATATTTCTTTTTATCCGCCTGCGCTCTGGGCGACCAGACCGCTGGTCCGCGGCTTCTATTAAGCATCTTAAAGTGTATGCCTGTCTTATCTATTATGCGCGCCATTTCTCCGCCCAGAGAATCTAATTCCCTAACAAGATGCCCCTTAGCTAAACCGCCGATTGCCGGATTACAACTCATCTGCGCTATTGTATCAAGATTACCTGTAAGCATAAGTGTTTTGAACTTCATCCTTGCCGATGCCAGCGCTGCTTCACATCCTGCATGTCCTGCACCTATAATGATTATGTCGTATTGAGAATACATCTATATTATCCGTTTCCGTGATAGAATTTTTTTCATTAATTAAATTAATAGTCTATGAGCGCAATTATAAAAAAGATTAAATTTCAGCATGGAGAAAGCGCGCCATAATCGCATAGTCAGGCATTATTTATCACAGAGTTTCACGGAATTTTAAAGGCGGAGTTTTCATTGTTGTAAAAGACGCGTTTTAGCTATATGTTTTCTATGTCATTGCGAGCGCTTCAACCATGCTTGAGTATAGATTATGTAACCTGCGCGTGGCAATCCAGAGTCTTAATTTATCCCACTGGATCGCCACGCCGAGTTTACATTGTTTTATCGGATGAACTTAAAACAGGTTTCGCGATGACGCAGGTATGTAACTAATTACGCTGAGCCGGACATGTTGCCTGCGTGTTACTTATCAGACAGCCATTATCTTTTTTTGTCGGAAAACAGTTCGTCAAACATGGGCAGATTATCCCATGAGGGACGGCAAATTCCATCCTCTATCTTCTTTATAATCTCCACTACTTTATCATTAAACGGCGTTGGGAAATTTACTTTTTTCCCGTATGCAGATACAACGCCGTTAATTGCATCAATTTCACATCGTTTACCTTTTTCTAAATCCTGCAGCATACTTGCCTTGAGCAGACGATGTTTTTTGATAGCAAGTGGAATAATCATAAACGATATTTTTTGTTTAATCTTTCCTTTGTAATTCAGCAGTTTAACAACATCCTTCCCCTGAATAGGTTCGATTTTAATGGAAGCGGCTGCAGCAACATCAATACATTCCTTAATAATTCTTTGAGCGCAAAGACGGCTCTTTTTATTATCAACGACTCCACCGTATGTAGTTCCGAAAACAGCCGATAATCCGCTAAAGGCGGAATTAATCAGCAGCTTTACCCATCTGGCGCCGATAAAATTATTCTCTATTTCAACAGGACCCATCAATGACAACACATCTGCAATCACTTTTAGCTTACCCTTTTGATCGCTGCCGAAGGTGCCGAGATTAAAAGTCAGGCTTGACGGTTCGGATGTAAGTTCGCATACACCAGCTTTTAGCTGAGTAGCCCCCCATGCAACTGCACAGCCGAATGTACGTTCGGTACCGATAACTTCGGATACGGATAGTTCGGGCAGCCCGTTCTGAAGCGTGCAGATTACACCTTCATCTTCCAAGAAAGGTACAAGACCCTGTACAACTTTAGCGTTATCTAATTGTTTGGTTACTAAAAAAATCAGATCGTATTTTCCTTTCATTTCTTGAGGCAGCATTGCTTTGACTTTTACCGTAAAATCTACAGTACCTGTAACATGGGCGCCTGTTGATTTGAGGGCTGCAATATGATCCTCATCTATGCTGATAAGATCAATTTCTTGCCCTGCTTTTGTTATATACGCCCCCATAATTGTTCCTATTGAACCTGCTCCGTAAACTGCAATTTTCATGTTAGCCCTCCAAAAATAATATTTGTGTAATATATGAACTCTTTGAGATCTTAATTATAATACAATTAATACAATTTTTTAGTTTTGAGAACGCTTTGTTGTTTGATTCGCTTTTCACAACTAAGCAAGTAAATATATTGCTGCTAAAAGAATTAGTCAACTTTTTAATTTAGATTTGTTATTTAATCTGTTAAGAGGCTGTCCAAAAAGCAATACCCATATATATACTCTGACCCAACATCATAAACTTAAGGAAAATAGTCCACGGATTTCACGGATAAAGACCTAAATTTTATCGAAATATTCGTGTTAATTCGTATAATTCGATGCTAAAAATCCTTAAGTTTACGATGTTGACTCTGACCCCTAACCTCACATATTTCATGACGAAACAATTTTTGATTAAAAAAAGTCTTTGGCAAAAAAAATTTTAAAAAAAATCAACTATGAGCGTTTATATAATTAATTAAGTTAAAATTTTACAAGCACAGAGTTAATTATATGCTAAATAAAAAATCAGAAGCAAATCTGGAAATTGCAAAACTATGCTTGGACAAGGAAGATGAAAACTTCTTTTCGGCAGGAGTTTCAAGGGCATATTATGCAATTTTTCAGGCAACAAAATATTTACTTGAAAAAAACTGTTTTGATTATAAAAAGTTTAAAAGAAATGAGCCTAGAGCCAGGACGCAAAGAGATTATGCGCAC
>Ga0268262_10000140_pt1 | contig 91604 bp, 85 predicted proteins | sample TergutNc150P3_FD_190354 | JGI IMG/M metagenome (GOLD analysis project Ga0268262, IMG submission 190354) | Nasutitermes corniger P3 segment gut microbial community from laboratory colony in Florida, USA - Nc150 P3 (SPAdes) (version 2) | ecosystem: Host-associated > Arthropoda: Insects >... | reverse complement strand
AAACGCGATGATTTTTTCCAGCAGGGATTCAAATTGCGGTACTTCCATATAGTCCCGCCGTTCCGTAACAGCGCCGGCGGTCTGCGGCCAGGGACACCAGGCGCAGCTTTGGGGGCAGCCGCCGTAAACCTGCACCGGATAAAAAGCGGGCAGGGTTCTCAGGATTTCCGGCTTCTTGGCGATAACGCGCTCGACGGTGGCAGTATCCGGTATCTCTCCCGCCGCGCAGTCAATAAAACGCCGCAGCAACAGCAGGTTCCGCCGGGAGTCGGCGCAGAGGTTCAGGCGGTGGCAGCGCAGGTCAACCGGGGAAATCTCGGTTTCAATATCAAAGGCGTTAATGTCTTTTTGAATGACGGAGAACAGGGCGTCGCGTCCTACCGGACCGCCGTCGCTGTCGCCGAGAATTTTGGCAAGAATGGCGGCGGTTCCCGGCGAAAGCAATTCCGGCGCAAGACCGTAGGGCCAGCCGTCGGCATAGGAATATTCGGCGGCATAGCGGAGATGCCGTTCGGCAAGCCTCCCGGCAAGTTCAGGGTCAAGGAAAGGGCAGTCGGCCCAGGCAAAATAACTCAGGTCGAAATCCGCGGAATGGGCGGCAATAGCCTCAAGCAACGCCTTCACCGTCCAGGAATCCCGTTTTTCGACACAGACGGACTTTAGTCCGCTGTTCTCCGTAGTAATAGAGGGGAAATCTTCTTCTGACCCTGTCAGCAGCACCGTTTTGCCTACTCCGGGGAAATTTTGAGCCCGTTGGAGGGCGAGAATCAGGCTGTTTTTTCCATCTATCAGCGGCGAAACTGCCTCACCGGACAGATTACCGGCATATAAAACCAAAAGCGCATTCATACCCTTCTATTATCGGTTATTTCAGCCGTTTTGAAAATTACTATCAGCGATACACAACTATACTTTTTCAGAAATGTATGCTGAAAATAGGGAACACATGGAAGACAAAATCGCGGATCAGGCGGAAATGCTTGCCAACCGTTTAAGGAAACGCCATCGCCACCTGCAAAAATGGGCGCGGCGGACAGACACCGGAGCGTTCCGGCTCTATGACCGCGACATTCCCGAAATCCCCCTGGTGCTGGATAAATACGCTGACGTTGTTTCCGGCGCGCTGTACCGGCGCCCCTATGAAAAAGACGAGGTAGAAGAGGAACAGTGGCTTCAGGCAATGACGGACGCCGCGGCGCGGGCGCTGGAGCTTCAGCGGGATAATATCATCATTAAGCGCCGTCAACGTCAGCGCGGACAGGCTCAGTATGAAAAAATGACCGACAGGGAACTTGTCCGTGAAGTCCGCGAGGGCGGCCTCATGTTCAAAGTGAATCTGTCGGATTATTTGGATACCGGCCTGTTTTTGGACCGCCGCGCCATGCGCCGTATGGTCAACGCCGATTCAAAGGGCAAACGGGTACTGAACCTTTTTTGTTATACCGCCGCTTTTTCGGTTCACGCGGCATCGGGCGGCGCGGCGTCTACCGACTCGGTTGATCTTTCCAACACCTACCTCAACTGGGCGCGGGACAATTTCACCCTTAATGGTTTCGATACGGCAATGCCGCGGCTGGATGAATTTTTTGCTGGGGCTGACAGTCAGAGAAAAGCGGAGGTGTCCAAGAAGAATTTTTTACCACGGAGTACACGGAGTTTCACGGAGGATAAAGATGATTTTTGTATCAAAACTCCGTGGTACTCCAAGCTGTCCAACGGACAGCAGACCTCCGTGGTTAATTCTTACTTCTTAAACAGCCCCCACAAGTTGATCCGAGCCGATGCCGTCACATTCCTGCGTCAAGCAGCAGATGCCCGGCGGCGCTGGGATTCAATTATCATTGACCCCCCGGTATTTTCCAATTCGACCATGGCCCGCGCCGACTTTGACTTAAACCGGGATTATAAAGATTTGTTAGCCGATTGCCTTACCCTGCTGAGTCCCGGCGGCAAAGTCTGGTTCAGCGCCAACGCCCGCTCTTTCAAAACGGATGCCGCGGATATGGAAATGGCGCTGACGAATCGTTTTCCGGGCATTAAGGTTTCTGACTACACCGATCAGTTGATAGATGAAGACTTTAAGAGCAAAAAAATACCGAAAGCGTTTATGCTTGAGATTATTCTTTAATATTGTATTTCTTCCTGAACCGCTCAATACGTCCGGCGGTATCAACCAGTTTCTGTTTGCCGGTAAAGAAAGGGTGGCAGGAGGAACAAATTTCTACCTTGATATCCTTGATAGTGGAACGGGTTTCAATAACATTCCCGCAGGCACAGGAAATGGTTGTCATCTCGTATTTGGGATGTATTTTCTCTTTCATGTTAACCTCTTAATCTACTCCCGCGCTGCCGGTATTCATGGAACGCAGGAATGCCTCATTATTCTTGCTTTTCTTCATTTTGTCAACCAGCAGTTCGATGATTTCTATATCGTCCATCGGGTTGATAACCTTGCGGAGAATCCAGATTCGCTGCAATTCTTCCTCATTAAGCAGCAATTCTTCCTTGCGGGTGCCGGATTTCTTGATATTGATCGACGGGAACAGGCGGCGGTCGGAAATGCGGCGGTCCAGGTTGATCTCCATGTTGCCGGTGCCTTTGAATTCTTCAAAAATAACTTCATCCATGCGGCTGCCGGTTTCCACCAGGGCGGTAGAAATAATGGTCAGGCTGCCCCCTTCCTCAATATTGCGGGCCGCGCCGAAAAAGCGCTTGGGCTTGTGCAGGGCGTTGGAGTCAACGCCGCCCGACAGAATCTTTCCCGATGTGGGAACGGTCTGGTTATAGGCGCGGGCAAGCCGCGTGATGGAGTCCAGCAGGATAACCACGTCTTTTTTATGCTCCACCAGCCGTTTGGCTTTTTCCAGCACCATTTCGGTAACCTGCACATGGCGGGCGGCCTGTTCGTCAAAGGTGGAAGAGATAACCTCGGCCCGCACCGTGCGTTCCATGTCGGTAACCTCTTCGGGACGCTCGTCAATGAGCAGGACGATAAGGTATACCTCAGGGTGGTTTTTGGTGATCGCGTTGGCGATCTTTTGCATCATAATCGTTTTTCCGGTGCGGGGCGGCGCGACAATCAGCGCCCGCTGGCCCTTACCAATCGGGCAGAACAGGTTGATGATACGTTCGCTGACTCCCTCGGTGACGGTTTCCAGATCAAGTTTACGGTTGGGGTACAGGGGGGTAAGGTTGTCAAAGGGGATGCGGTTTTGCGCTACCGTAGGATCATCGTAATTGACCGTTTCCACCCGCAGCATGGCAAAAAAACGCTCCCCTTCCCGCGGACTGCGAATCTGACCGTAAACGGTATCGCCGGTTTTAAGGGCAAAGAGCCGTATCTGGCTGGGGCTGATATAAATGTCATCGGGGCCGGGCAGGTAGGAATTCTGCGGACTGCGCAGGAAGCCGTAACCGTCCGGCAGAATCTCCAGCGAGCCGTAGGCGTAAATGATTCCGCCGCGTTCGGTATGCGCCCTGAGTATGGCAAAAACGACTTCCTGCTTTTTCAGGGAAACCATATCATCGTGGGAAATATTGTAGCAGACGGCCAATTCCCGCAGATCCATCATATTCAGCCGTATAAGCTCATTGATGGTCAGCCGGGGCTTGCCGTTGTCCTGATCCAGCCGCGGCTCCGGTTTGCCGTACAGGTCCGGCATGGAGGGCAGTTTGGGAAAGGAAAGCGATGTCATATCTCCTGTTTGTTCCGCCGGTTCGGAGAAGGAATTTGCTTCGGGGGATGAACCGTTGTTCCGATCCTCTCCGCCGGAATAAAAGCCGCCCGATCCGTTACCATTACCATTACCCTGCGTCGCGTAACCGTTGTGCTGGCGGCCGTACCGGGTTTCTGTTACTCCGGCGGTTTTTCTGGCCCGCGCCCGCACTACTACGCGGGCAGTTCTTTCTCCGTTATCCTGCGCGCCATCCGATGAACCATCGGCTGCGCCGTCGGCCATGCCGTTAGAAGAATAATTCTCCGGCATTTCCCCGTTTTCCGTCATTCCATTCGGCTCCGAATCATCATCTGTTAGATTCATGGATTCCTCATGCTCCGTGATTTTTGGTTTTCGGCCTCTGCGTATAGTTTCCATTGTTAAAACCACCTATGAATTGCCATTCCTGCACTCATGCACAGGCACAAAATTGAATATTGATTTATTTATATGAATAGTAACTGCCATTAAAACGGCGGTTACCAATTCGATAGACGACATTAAAACATCGTCTGTCTCCAGACAAAAGACCGGACAGTACAACCGTTAACAATATAATTCTACTCCATAATATTTTTTTTGTCAAGCGGTAAATTCACGACTTCAAGCACTTCTTCCACAATCGCCGCCGCCGCCTGCATCCGTATTGCCGCCCGCGTCCCCTGAAAATGCAATTCTTTTTCCCGGCAATTTCCCTGCCGGGCAACCGCGGTCCACACCGTTCCCACCGGAGTACCGCTCTCGTCGCTCAGGGGACCGGCAATGCCGGTAACGGCGGCGGCAAGGGATGCGCCGGCCCGCTCCAGCGCATGAATAGCCATTGCGCGGGCGGTTTCCCTGCTTACCAATCCATACTGTTCGAGAAAACTGCCGTCCAGATCAAGCATCCGCTCTTTTGCTTCCGGAGTATAACACACAAACGATCCCCACAACACCGCGGAAGCCCCGCTTGACTGCGCCAATAAATCGGCAACGAGGCCGGCGGTACAGGATTCGGCAAGGGCAAGCGTCAAACGCTTGCGGCTCAGGCTTTCTACCAGATGCCGAGCCGTTTCCTTCGCTTTTGTCTCAATCTCATAGAAAGATGGCGTCGTTTCCGGCATTAACCAACCCGCATCAGTTCGGCTTTTATTTCTTCGACAGGCCGGGAAAAAATTTCCACTTCCTTGTCTACGCTGGTCATGCTGCATTGACCTTCAAATAAAACGCCGTCGGCTATACGGAGCCGGGCGGCGGTAACATCACCCTGTACCTTCGCCCCGCTCATCATGTCTACCTTATCAATGGCATGAATGTCGCCTATCACCGTCCCGTACACGGTCAGAGAACTTACCGTGATGCGGTCAGCGTCTACGACGGCTTCCTTGTCTACAATAAGCGCTCCCGCCGCGTCAATGGTTCCCTTAAATTTCCCCTGCACCAGCAATGTTTCCTGAAATTTAAGGTGGCCGCTAAAACTGGTCTGTTTCCCGAAGGTTACCACAGAAGATTCTTTTTTTCTTGTTTCCTGTTTGGGCGTCATCTTTATGATTCCTGATGAAGAAATTTTCGTATTTGAGTTTCCAGCGTGGAAAGCCCTATCTCGTTTTTCTTGAGGGCGTCCCATTCAGAAATGGTTTTTTCAATCCGCGCGTCCAGTCCCGCGATATGCATACGGATTTTTTGGGTTTTTTCCTTAATATCGCCGCTCAATTTTTTTAAGGATTCCCGGTCCGGAGATTCTCCGTCCACCGTAATCAACGCGACGACAGAATCAAGTTCATCAATATTTTTCGCAAAATCAGAGATGTTCTGTTTCATATCGCGGCTCAATGCCTCGGCAAGATTCAGGCGGGACTCGCGCACGACAATCTGGGCAAACAGTTCGCGGTTGCGCAGCGCGGCTTTTATCCGCGCCAGCACTTCGGAAAAATTGAACGGCTTGGTAATATAATCATCAACGCCCAGTTCAAAACCGGTTAATTTGTCCTGAACATCGTCAAGGGCTGAAAACATAATAATGGGAATTTCACGGTATTTTGGGTCTTCTTTGAGGGTTTTGGTAAGTTCAAAGCCGGACATGCGGGGCATGACGTTATCAAGGAGAATAAGGTCCGGATGGAATTTTTTTAATTTGTTCAGCGCGTCTATCCCGTCGCCTGCCTCTTCTACCGCGAAGCCCAGCTTGGAAAGCATTAACTGGAAAAAATCACGGTTTATCGGATCATCATCAACAACAAGTATTTTGTTTTGGGTATTCATGGTCTCCTTCTTATGCTGATTATATATGCAAGACCGCCTAAAAGCAAGAGGAAGAAAGCGGCTATGGTAAAGCCGACTCCCAGATAGTCGCCCCGGCGGGTATATACCGTATCGCCCCTGACGATGGGAATGGCGACGGTCAGCCAGGCCTCGGTAAACGGAGGCGCCATGGCAACGATTCTCCCGTCGGGAGTTATGCCGCAGGTTTGGCCGGACGCCGTTGACCTGACCATTGAGCGGCCGTTTTCCACAGCCCGGAATACCGCCATGGACAGATGCTGATTCTGGGCGGGGAGGCTGCGCGACCACGCGTCGTTGGAAAGGTTGACAATCAAATCAGCGCCGTTTTGTACGAATTTCCGGGAAAGGTAGCCGAAGCTGTCTTCAAAACAAATAGGGGTGGAAAAAGTAAAACCCGGACCCGGAAACACCGTCGCTTCGATTCCCTTTTCCCAAAAGTGGGTGTCGGCATTGACCAGGGCGCGGTATATCAGGGGCAGTTGTTTTTCGTAGGGAAAATGTTCGGTAAAGGGAACCAGATGGAGTTTGCGGTAGACGGCGGCGTTTTTCCCCCGGTGAAAAAGTATAACCGCGTTGTAATCAACCCGAAAATCTTCCTCCGCGCGGGGGTTCTTTGCCGGGTCTTTGATGGCGTCATCGTTGCCAATGACGAATGGCACATCCTGCGCCGCAAGGTATTCCCGTAATTCCTTTACCAAAAGCCATGATGGCGGATCATCACGGTAGGTTTCATGCCAGTAAATCCGGGGGACAAAGGCCGTCTCCGACCACACCACCATATCCGGTTTTGGCTGCGCCGCCAGCGCCTGATCGGAAAGGCGTTTAAGCGTCACATAGTTGTTCCGGTACTCCTCTATGCCGCCTCTCCATGGATCGGTGTTGTGTTGGATAAGGGCGATGTTTGCCCGGGGAGCGGATGAATAATCGGCGGGTCGGGCAAAACCATAACACAGGGCGGCGACCAGAGCGGCGGCCCAGCACAGAGCGCTTACTTTTTCCGTTCGGAAAAAAGAGACTATACGCGTCTTGAAAAAAATAAAACCACGGAGTATCACGGAGTTTTGATTTTTTATTCCTCTTCCTCCGTGTAACTCCGTGTCCTCCGTGGTTATATTCTTCTTACTGCCCAAAGCCGCTCCCAGCCAGATCGAAGGGAACACCACCAGCGCCGAAACTCCCCATACGCCCAAAAAACCGGCAATTTGGATAAGGGGTATCATGCGCCATTGGGAATAACCGGTAATTCCATAAGGGTAGCCCAGAAAACCTTTGGTGCGGAGGTACTCGTAGGCAAGCCAGATGACCCACTGAACAAGATAAGCCCGCCGGGGAAAAAAAATAACGGCGAGTCTGAGAGCGAAAAAAAGCGCCGCGTTGTATACCAGATAGATGCTGTAGACAATGATTCCGGCAAGGGGGTGGAAAGCGGCGAGCCAGTAATTGAAAAGCCCGTATGCGGCATAACCGTAAACCGCCCCCCAAAAAACAGACGCGGCAAGGCTGACCCGGTACAGCAGTACCAAAATGGGAACATAGGCAAACCAGGCAAACAGGGGAAGACCGCGCTCAAAAAGCAGGTTGGGAAAAGCGCCGGCGAATAACAGGACAGAAAGGGCGGTTAAACCAAGGTTGATAAAAAAGGATTGTACGACGCTTTTGGCGGCGCCCTGGGCGATGCCTTTATGTAGTGGAAGGGTCTTCATCGGTGATAGTCCAAGCTTCCTGTTTAAGCTCGCGTCCGGGGCGGAAGGCTACATTACCATGCGGACGAATCGATATGATCTCTCCGGTTTTGGGATTACGCGCCCTCAGCCGGGCTTTCCGCATCTTGATTTCAAAAGTGCCAAAACCCCTCAGCTCTATGACATGACGCTTCATTAAAGCGGCTTTGACTTCGTGTATAAAAAGATCAATCACTTTCCCGACATCTTTGCGATTCATGCCGGTCTTGTCGTACACGGCATCCACAATATCGGCCTTGGTGAATTTATTTACCGCCATATACCCTCGTTAAGAGGTTCGTCATTGCGCGGCTTTATGGGAATTGTAAAATCGCTGCATTCTTGATTTTTTGCGCGCCGCCGCGTTCTTTTTGATAATACCTTTACGCGCCGCCGTGTCGATCTTTTTCACCATGTCCCTGAAAGCGGTTTCCGATGCCGCGGCATTGGGTGCCTCGGCGCCATGTGCCGATTGATTCTTTTCCTGTACCAGAGCGATAAATTTCTTGACACTGGTCCGCACAGCGCTTTTGGCTGCCTTGTTGCGCATCCTCCGCTCTTCACTCTGCCGGTGGCGCTTTTCCGCTGAACTGCTCTTCTTTGCCAAAGGGAACCCCCAAAAAAATAATGGTAATTTCAAGCCTAATGAAACATTAAAACATTAGGCGCTGGATGGCGCTACTTAAAGTCTGACGGGCGGCGTTCAAGCCGTTTGCATTTTTCGCACTCGGCTACATTCTTTACTTTACCGCTCTCAAAAAGGGCCTTCATCTTTATTTCGCCCCCGCAGGAACAAAAAAATTTCTGCGTAGCGCTTGAAGTACGGCTGTTTTTACTGGCTTGGGCCATATCTTTCTCCTTCCTCTATAGAGACTAACCTGAAACTTTAATGAATGTCAAGATCTCGCGCTGCCCGCCCCGGTAAAAGGTATAAACCCTCCGTCAGTCATGGGCGGGGTTGGCTTTTACTTTGGCAATAGCCTGGGTAACCGCATGCTGCAGGCTCTCCGCATAAGTATGCTCGTTCATTGCCTGCGCCGCGTACTGTGTTCCCAGCAGGGAAAAACGGTACAGGGGCTTTACTGTGTTAAGCGCCAAAGCCGCCATATCTACGACACATTCATTGCAACGGCACAGTTCCGAATCCTGGGTTTCAAGCTGTTTTTCCAGTTCGCGCAGTACCAGTTCTTCCGCTTCATTTTTCAAAAGCTCAAAATTATAAGTATCCGTTAAAGCCATAATTCCTCCCTTGCATCATAATAATACCATATAATGTATGAAATATGCAACCTATCAATGAATCCGTCAGAAGATTTCACACAAAGACACAAAGGTACCAAGATCACCAAGGAAGATGAAGAAGGAAAGAGGGAGGGTGTTGTAAGCAAGCTGGACTTGATACCTTCACGATAAGATAGCATACAAAATCCCCTGATTCTTCTTTGTGTCCTTCTCTTTACTTTGTGCTCTTTGTGTGATTCTTCTGCAATAATACTATGATGACTTTTCCAGGGGGGTAAACAGGGCAAATTTTGAGCGTAGGACCAGTTCTATGACCCCTACCGGGCCGTTGCGCTGCTTGGCGATGATCAGTTCGGTGGGGTAGCCCTCCTGAAAGCTCTTTTCCTCTTCTTCCCCCTCTTTTTTTGCCTTTTGCGGCCTTTTGTGGAGGAATAGTACCAGGTCGGCGTCCTGTTCAATAGAGCCGGAATCCCGCAGATTGGCGAGGGTAGGGGGCTGCCCCTGTCCGGTGCGTTCCATTTCCCGGTTAAGCTGGCAGAGGACAACAATGGGTATTTTTAATTCACGGGCAAGGCTTTTGAGGGACCGGGAAATTTCGGATATTTGTTCATGGCGGGGAAGGGTATTGTTTTCATGGCCGATAAGCCCCAGGTAATCAACAAAGATGATTTGAACTTTTTCCTGTGCGCGGAGTTTGCGGGCCTGGGAACGGAGGTCAAGGAGTTTCATGTTCGGCATATCGACTATGTAAAACGGGGCCTCGTTCATTCTGCCCGAAACGCTGAGTATATTGCGGAAATCATCCGAACTTAAATAACCGCTGCGGAGGTTCTTGCCGTCCACCCTGGCTTCGCTGGAAATAAGGCGCTGGGCAAGGGCTACATCGGACATTTCCAGTGAAAAGAAAGCGGTGGGTATATGGTGCTTAAAGGCAATATGGGCCGCCATGTTCAGGGCAAGGGCGGTTTTTCCTATGGAGGGGCGGGCCCCGATAATCACAAAATCCGAGGGCTGGAAGCCGGATGTCATTTCATTGAGTTTGTCAAAACCGGTGGGGATTCCCGTGATCGTTTTCTTGGTGCGGTACGCCTCGTCAATTTTATCAATGGTGCGGGTCAGCACCTCGTCAATTTTGTTATAGGAAAAAGCCTGCCGGTTGTCCCGCAGTTCAAAAATATCCTGCTCGATTTCTTCGAGGATTTCAGGCGAATCTCTGGTTTCATCGTAGGCCGTCACCCCGATTTCCGCGGCGACCCGCAGCAATGCCCGCCTGAGCGAATGATCCAGAACGGACTGTATATAATATTCGATATTCGCGCTGGAGGGGATTACCGTGGTAAGGGAGGAAACATAGGCGGCCCCGCCGGCTTCATCCAGTTTGCCGGTCTGTTTAAGTTCCTGAATGACGGTTTGAATGTCGGAACGCAGGCCCTTGCCGTCAAGGCTCAGAACCGCGTCAAAAATCCGCTGGTGAGCCCGTAAATAAAAATCCCCCGCCTGTAGATGATGTTGAATGGCCGCGTCCACCGCGTCGGCGTCAAACAGCATACTGCCGAGCGCGGCGCGTTCCAGTTCATCGTCATGGGGAGGGGTTTTATCCCGAATTTTTGCCATTTTTCTCCACGCTATTTATTAAAATTCCGGCAAAAGGAGACCGGCGGGCACTCCGAAAACGCTTGTAGAATCCCTAACGCGCCCGGAAGTAACCAAGAAGTAAGAATTAACCACGGAGGGCACGTCGAACCTGCGGTTCGCATACCACGGAGTTTTGATACGATAACACTTTCTTCCTCCGTGTAACTCCGTGTACTCCGTGGTAAAAATTCTTTTTTGTTTTTCAAATCAAGAATTGCTACCGTGTATTCTGTAGTTATCGAATTAATCAATATTTTTTTAACCCTCGTTTTCCGGCGTGGCGGCCGGTTCAGCAGGCGCCGGCGCTTCAGCCGCGGCGGCTTCCGGCGGGAGAGGGGATTGTTCCGCGGCGGGGGCCGCGCCCTCGGCGGGTGAAGCGCCGCCATGCTCACCGCCAATACCGTCCCTGCGGCGGCGGACCGGACGCGCCGGGTGCGGCGCGTGATGCGTCTCGGTTTTTATCTCCTGCCCGATAATGACAATCTGAATTTCCGCATGGGAATTTTCGTATAGTTTGATGACGGCCTTGTACTTGCCGACATTCTTGATGCCCGCCCCCGCAAGGTCAATCCGTTTGCGGTCAACCTGGAAGCCCTGTTTGACCAGTTCATCCGCTACGGTCTGGCTGGTTACCGCGCCGTAGAGTTTTCCGTTGGGGCCTGCCGGCATGGTCAGCGATAATTCGAGATTTTCCAGCCGTTCTTTGAGCCCCAGGGCATCCTGCCGTTTCTGGGCTTTCTTCGCTTCAATTTCCTCTTTCCGCGCCTCAAACAGTTTGACCGTTTTTGGTGTATAGGGAAGGGCAATCCCCCGTGGAAAAAGATAATTCCGGGCATAGCCCCGCGCAACGTCCTTGACATCCCCCTCTTCGCCGAGGGTGGACAAATCCTTGTTCAAAATAACCTTCATACCAAGCTCCCTGGTGAGGCCGCCGGGCGGCCCCCGTTTGTGTTGTTATAACCGCCCAACGGCAGTTATGTACGGACACGCTTTTTCGCGCTCGCGTTACGCGCGACAGCCCCGGAGTAGAGGCCGGCCCGTTATATAAAGTCTGTTCATAATGTAGCTACATTATGGACGACACTATATACCTAATCAGGTATTTCTTGTTTTTTTACCCGCAGGGACAGCCAGCTTTCGGCAATGCCCAGCAGGATAAGAGCGATTATCGCCAGCGCGTTCAAGCCGGGGCTGAATATCACGCCGATAACCAGCACGCCGCACAGCAGGCGCATGATCACCGACCGGAACCTGCTGGTAAAATTAAACAGTACAATGCCGCCGCCCTGAGCGAGGAACATTATAACGCAGATCGCCAGAAGATTCCATGCCGCAATCTCAACCGTTTCCAGAGAAGTTACCCGACAGAGTAAAATGACCGGAAGGCACAGGGAAAGAACCCAAATGGTCTTGCGGGGGGCGTAAAAGCCGATTAAGTCATTGACGGTATTCATTCTCTGCCGGCGGCCATACCGGTGGAACAGCCGGGTAAAGGCGAAAGCCGCCTGGCGGTTGATAAAAAACAGGAAAAACGCCGAAACCAGCGCCCCGCCCCGGAGGATGATCATGACAAAGGTATTAATTATCCTGTCCGGGGTAAGCAGGCGTTCCAGAAACGCCTGTTGAGCGGCATCCGCGCCGGATGAAGCGATATACGATGAAGCAATCATTTCAATCTGGGAACGGATCAGGGCCGAAAAATCCTCATCGCGGCCCAGCGAAAAGGCCATACCCAGGAATACCAGCGCCGCAGCAATGGACGCGGCAATAAAACGAAAAAGGGTACGGATGGGCGGCCTTGCCGGCGCCGGGCTGCCCGTCATTATCCAGGTAAAACCCGCGCTCAGCGCGGTAAAATACAGTATATCCATACCGGCGGCCGATAAACCCGTACCATGGCGCAGGGAAAACCCCAGCGACCATACCATGTTACCCAACAGGGCAAAGACAAAGCCCAGCCAGGCCGTGACCGGGCCGTACACCGCCGCGCACACCCCTAAGGGCGCGAGGAAAAAGAACGAGAAGAAACCAAACCGCATCAGAACAACGGACAGAACCGCGCAAATCAGGGCGGGAACCAGTGTTGTTTTACCGGTAGGGGGCAGCGCTATGGCAGGGTCTTCAGGGCGCATGGGTGATCCGCTATTATTCCGCTACAAAGGGAAGCAGGGCAATAATGCGGGCCTGTTTAATGGCCGCCGCCAATGCCCGCTGATGCTTCGCGCAGGTACCGGTGATCCGCCGGGGAAGAATCTTGCCCCGTTCGGTGATAAAGCGGCGCAGGGAATCCGCGTCTTTATAGTCGATTTTCAATTTCTGGATACAGAATTTGCAGACTTTTTTCTTGGTAAAAAAAGTCTTGCCGCCTTTCATGCCGCGGCCCATCCGGTCATCGCCGTCCCGGTTGTCTCCCTGACTGTCCATTCCCCGGTCGCGCCGGAAAGACCGTTCACCATCCATATATTTTTCATCAGACATAATTATTTCTCCTTAAAATTAAAATGGAATATCATCGGCAAAATGATCATCTGCTACCGCAGAACCTGCCGGCGCGGAAGCCTGTGCCGGAGCTGATCCGCCCTGAGACTGCCAACCCTGCCCCTGCGATGCGCCGCCCCCGCCGGAACCTGGATTTCCCCCCAGCAGTTGGAGGTTATTGGCGACTATTTCTACTTTTGAGCGGTTTTGCCCGTCCTGCTGCCAGCGGTCCTGGCGCAGTTCGCCGTCAACGGCGACCATTTTTCCCTTGACCAGATACTGGTGCAGGGATTCGCCCTGCCGCCCCCAGACCACAATGTCAAAGAAATTCGCCTCATCCTCCCACTGATCGCCGTTTTTACGGCGGCGGTTTACGGCAATGGAAAATTTACAGACCGCCTGGCCGCTGGCGATGGATTTCAACTCGGCATCCCTGGTCAGCCGCCCAATCAACACGACATGATTTAGATCGACCATAACTTATCCCTCTGCCCTTACAAAGAGATATTTGAGAAGGTTGGTATTGAGCTTGAATATCCGGTCAAGGTTGGTAATTTTTGCCGGATCCGCCTTGATCGTGAACAGGACGTACTTTCCCCGTTTTCTCTTTTTGATTTCATAGGCGAGATCGCGGTCCCCGGTTTCATCGGTTTTCTCGATCTCGACTCCGTTGGCGGCAAGGTCGTTCAGTAAATGTTGACGACCCGCCGTGTGCTGGTCTTCTTCCAAAGGGAAGATGACCGTCAGCTCATATCGGCGCATAGGTCCTCCTTACGGACTGGTTTTACCCTGTCCGGCGCCCTTGAGCGCCGGAAAAGAGGTTACAAGCGGCAGGATAGCATAAAAAACAAGGAATGACAAGTAGTCACCTATCGGGAATTTTCCCTATGGGTGACTGACACCATGAGCGTTAACTTTAGAAGAATATAACCACGGAGGTCACGGAGTACCACGGAGTTTTAATACGAAAACCACCTTTTCCTCCGTGAAACTCTGTGTACTCCGTGGTAAAATATTCATAAGTAAACGCATATGGTGACTGACACCGGTTTATATTAGGATAATAAAGGTAATTTTGGTATATACACCGTTGAGGCGCTGTACAAAAGGAGCTGTGAAATTATAGATTTTTTTCTGGGGTTAATCTGTGTTATAGGATTTTATCCCCTTTTTTATAAAATGAATAAACCGGCGTCTCGTTGGCGGTCTATTGCCCTTTTGGCGGTAGTTATTCTGGGCTTTCCGTTTTATCTGTTATTTAATTACCTTTATTTTTATGGGAAAGTCAGCGCTCCTTCATTCATTGATACTACGGTTCTTTTTATTGCGTTGTGTCTTCTTTCCTATGTTTTGCTGGGTAATAACCGTTTTAAGACGCTTATAGCCGCTTCTTTTATTTTCAGCATAATTAATTTAGCGCAATTTCCCGTTGTTTTTTTTTCGGCTATTGTAATTTACCCCATAACTGATTTATTGAATTTCCTGGAGGAGTCCTCGAAATTTCCGCAGTTATATTATGGCGCGATTTTTTTCATCAATATTATCATAACTGTTTGCTGTCTTTTAGCCGCGCGCTGGCTGCGTAACACAAAGTTAAAGCCGCCTCTTAATCTTTATGTTCCTTTTAATTTGCTGTTTGTTTTCTTCACTATAATAGTTCTTTTTTGGTGGGAAGATTTTGCAACGGTATTGTCCATATCTTTTTTATCCTCTTTTTTTATGGGAACGCTTCTTATTGTAATCCTCATATTTTTATTTTATCTGTATACGCGGTTGACCGCGGAAAATTCATCCGCCGGCGTAAAACCTGATTGCGCGCCCTTCATTCAGGAGTTAAGCAAGCGCGAAATGGAGGTTGTCGAAGCGGTGCTTGACGGCAATCTTACCTATAAAGAACTTTCGAGCGCTCTTAATATTTCCGTCAACACGGTAAAAACTCATTTAAAGCATATATACCAGACTACCGGCGTTTCCAATATCGCCGCCCTCATGTCTCTTTTTCGCGGATTTACTCCCGATCACCCGTAAATCACCCCAAAATCACCCCAAAAGGTGATATATCTTCATACGTTGTCCTGTTATATTTCCTGTAGTTTTCGGAGTATTGTATGATAAGGACAAATGATTTACTAAAAAACGTTTTAATTGATATTGAGAAAGGTATCAGGAATGGTATCAATTCGGATATTATTGCCAAAAAACACGCTCTGTCAGAAAGCCATCTGCAAAGACTGTTTAAATCGACGTTTAACCAGCCGCTTGGCCTGTACATTCGTACTTATAAATTGGCGGAAAGTATTGATGATTTGATTAATACCGATTTAAAAATATTGGACATAGCGCTGGGTTATGGCTTTGAATATGAACAGTCCTATATAAGGGCTTTTAAGCGCGAATATGGAATTACGCCGGGTAAACTTCGTAAATCCGAGTATTTTGATAAATTACATCCGCATCTTCATAATGCTGACAATAAAAACTTTATTTCCGTTTCGCCCTCTTGTTCCTGAATATGTTATTATGTATAAAATGTAAATTAAGGAAACAAACTGGAGTAAATATGAAAAAAATAAAGATTGACGGGCATATTGTATTACGTCCCGCCCAAAAAAGGGATACGGCGCTCATTATGAATTTTATCCGTGAATTGGCTGAATATGAACATTTGTCAAACTTGCTGGAAGTTGATGAAATTAATTTACAAAAGTATATTTTTAAGGAAAAAATAGTTGAGGCTGTAATAGCCGAGTATGACAATATACCCGCGGGTTATGCGCTATTTTTTAATAATTTTTCTACCTTTCTTGGAAAACCCGGTATTTATATTGAAGACCTTTATGTTAAACCTGAATTCAGGGGAAAAGGATTGGGGAAGAGTTTGTTTTCTTATCTTGCGAAACTTGTACAGGAACGAAATTACGGACGTTTGGAATGGGCTTGTTTAAACTGGAATGAACCTTCCATCAAATTTTATAAAAGTCAGGGAGCGCGGCCGCTGGATGAGTGGACGGTATATCGTATCGGCGGTGAAAATATCGCGGCGTTGGCGTTAAAATAATTACGGTTTGAATATCCGGTAAATTGACAAAGCCGTCAAAACCATAGTCTAATATAAAAAATAATTTTGGGGGGAGTATAGTATCCGGCATCTGACGACAGAAGATGACGGAAACCGCAAAACCTGAAATTCTTAAGGAGGATAAATGATACGCCAAAAGAAATTTAAATTGTTGGATTCGGTTTTGATGGCGGTTATCGTCATTCTGGTGGTTGAATCCGCCGCGCCTGCCGCGGCAATCGGGGCGTCCCAGTTTTTCTGGTGGATCGCGCTGTTCATACTCTTTTTTGTTCCCTATGGGCTGGTTTCCGCGGAGCTTGGAAGCACATACGAAGGGGAAGGGGGCATTTTTGACTGGGTGCACCGGGCGTTTGGCTATAAAATGAGTACCCGCGTCGGCTGGTATTACTGGATAAATTTTCCTTTGTGGATGGCTTCGCTGGCGGTTTTGTTTTCCACGACCATCGTCGATGTCTGGGCTCCGGATTTGCCGATGCCTGTCCTCATCCTGTTTGAAATCGGCTTTTTGCTCATCATTACGGTGCTTGGCAACATGCGGGTCAGTGAAAGCAAGTGGATTTTGAACGGATGCGCGCTGCTCAAGGCGTTCATCATGGTGAGTCTTGGAGTGTTGGGCATCTATGGGGCGGTAACCCACGGCGTCGCCAACGAGTATTCTGTCCGGACAATGCTGCCCAATCTGGACATCACCAGCATTTCTTTTCTTTCGGTGATTATTTTCAATTTTCTGGGCTTTGAGGTAGTGACGACGGTGGTGGACGACATGCCGAATCCCAAAAAACAAATTCCCTGGGCGATTATTCTGGGCGGGCTGTTAATCATCCTGTTTTACAGTCTTGCGGCTCTCGGCATCGGAATCGCCATTCCCACGGAAGAACTCAGCCTTGATTCGGGGCTGCTGGAAAGTTTCACCCTGCTTCTGGGAGACGGCGCGCAGGGATTTTATTATCTTATGGCCGTGTTCTTTCTGTTGACCCTGTTTGGCAATTTGATTTCCTGGTCGCCCGGAATCAACTTTACCGCGGCTTACGCGGCTTCGCATAACAGCCTGCCCAAATTTTTCGCGAAAAAAGACAAAAACGGCATGCCTGTCGGCGCGGCTATTATCAATTTCGCGGTTGCGGGCGTTCTTTGTATCATATCGCATTTTCTTCCCAATGAAGATATTTTCTGGAACTTTTTCGCTTTGAACATGATCACCCTGCTTGCCAGCTATGTGCTCATTTTTCCCGCGTTCCTGCGTCTGCGGAAGACCGATGCCGGCGTGGTTCGCCCGTTCCGGGCACCCGGCGGTAAAACGCTGACCGTTCTTATGGCGATTGTTCCCATGGTTCTGCTGATTCTGGGCGTTATCTTTTCAGCGGTACCGCTCAGTCTGGACAGCGAGGAACTGGCATATAAGCTGCCCATACTGGCTGGTACTGTAGTCGCGCTTGTAATAGGCGAAATTCTGGTAGTGTACGGCAGCAAGAAACATAAGTTATGAAGCGATTGGAAACAACGCCCCGTCAGGACGGTTTTCGGATGCCCGGCGAATTTGAAGCGCACGCGGGAACCTACATGATCTGGCCTGAACGGACCGACAACTGGCGGTATGGGGCAAAGTACGCCCAACGGGCGTTTGCCGAAGTCGCGGCCGCTATCGGCAGGCATGAGCCGATGACCATGCTGGTAAACGCCGGTCAATATGAAAACGCCCGTTCCATGCTTCCCCATTCTGTGCGGGTAATCGAAATGTCGAGTAACGATGCCTGGGCGCGCGACTCCGGCGCGACCTTTGTTAAAAACGACGCGGGAGAACTGCGGGGTATCGACTGGAAGTTTAACGCGTGGGGCGGTTTGGAAGACGGATTGTATTTTCCGTGGGATAAAGATGACCTGATAGCGCAAAAAATGTGCGAACTGGAAAACGCCGGCCGTTACCGCCTTGACGACTTTGTGCTTGAGGGCGGCTCCATACATACCGACGGCGAAGGAACGGTCATTGTAACCGAAGCGTGCCTGCTGAGCAAGGGACGCAATCCCCATCTGAATAAAGAAGCGATAGAACGGCGGCTAAAGGAATATCTGAACGCTGAAAAAATCATCTGGCTGGAACACGGCATATACATGGACGAAACCAACGAACATGTGGACAATATCTGCTGTTTTGTAAAACCCGCGGTAACCGCCCTTGCGTGGACGGATGACGCCGCCGACCCGCAATACGCGTTTTCAAAAAGCTGTTACGACATACTTTCGCGGACAACGGACGCGCGCGGCAGGCCATTTGAAATCCACAAGGTACCGCTTCCTTCGCCGGTAACCATCAGCGCGGAAGAAAGCGACGGGGTGGATTCGGCCGCGGGAACACAGCCCAGGGCGGCGGGAGACAGGCTGGCGGCGTCCTATATCAACTACTATGCGTGTAACGGCGCGGTTATCATGCCGGCTTTTGATGACCCGATGGACGCAAAGGCAAAAGAAACCCTGCAAGGCCTGTACCCCGACAGGGAAATCGTTCAAATTTACGCGCGGGAAATACTGCTGGGCGGGGGAAATATCCACTGCATCACCCAGCAAGTTCCCCGGCGATAAGGAAGAAGTTATGGGAAAGGTTACGCTGGCGGCGACCCAGATGTCCTGTTCATGGGACGCGGCCGCCACTCTTGAAAAAGCGGAGCGCCTGGTGCGGGAAGCGGCCGCAAAGGGCGCGAATATCATACTGCTGCAGGAACTGTTTGAAACCCCGTATTTTTGCCAGAAGGAAAATTACGATTATCTGAAACTGGCGAAACCTCCGGCGGAAAATCCCGCGGTAAACCGGTTTCAAAAAATCGCCCGCGAGCTTTCCGTGGTGCTTCCCATAAGTTTTTTTGAGGCCCAGGGAAATACCGCGTTCAACAGCGTCGCGGTAATTGACGCCGACGGCAGCGTCCTGGGGATTTACCGGAAAACCCATATTCCCGACGGACCCTGCTACGAGGAAAAATTTTATTTTACCCCCGGAGATACAGGTTTTAAGGTGTGGAATACCCGTTACGCGAAAATCGGGGTCGGCATTTGCTGGGATCAGTGGTTCCCCGAATCCGCCCGTTGCATGGCTCTGCTGGGCGCGGAACTGCTGCTGTATCCCACCGCCATCGGCAGCGAGCCGGTGCTGCCCATCGACAGCCAACCCCACTGGCAGCGGACAATGCAGGGACATTCCGCCGCCAACATCATGCCTCTGGCCGCGTCGAACCGTGTCGGCGCCGAAACCGAAGGCGATTCCTCAATGACCTTCTACGGCAGCTCGTTTATTACCGGACCCACCGGCGATATTGCCGCGCAAATGAACCGCGCCGAGGAAGGGGTTATCACCGCGGAGTTCGATCTGGAAGAAATAGCCGCGCTGCGCCATTCATGGGGCGTGTTCCGCGACAGGCGTCCCGAAATGTACCAGCCGCTCCTCACGCATGGCGTATAAGGTTCCGTTTAATGGAAACAAAAACACAATGAATGTTGTATTAAGGCTGGAAGAAGAAAAAGACTATAACGCCGTTGAAAATGTAACGCGGGAAGCGTTTTGGAATGTTTATAGACCGGGATGTGACGAACATTTATTAATCCATAATATGCGAAAGACAAAAGAATTTATTAAAGAGCTTGATTATGCGGCAATTTTTAATGATGAAATTATAGGTAATATTGTATACGCAAAAGCAAAAATTATAGATATAAACAAGGAATATGACGTAATAACATTTGGTCCGGTCAGCGTGTTACCAATGTATCAAAAACTCGGTATAGGGAAAAAATTAATAGAACATACAATCACAAAATCCAAAGAAATGGGATTTAACGCTGTAATGATATATGGAAATCCAAAGTATTATGAAAGGTTTGGCTTTAAAAACGGCAAGGAATATAAAATAACCGATATGGAAGGAAATTATAATGACGCCTTAATGGCGTTGGAATTGTATCCCGGATCATTGGAAAATATAAACGGAAAATTTTTTGAGGGAGAAGCGTATAAAATTGATAAACATGAGTTAGCGCTATTTGACAGAAATTTTCCTTATAAAGAAAAACTGGTATTGGACACGCAAATATTCAGGGAATGATGGTGACTTGACCGTCTGCGGCGCCGATGTTATAGTCAAAATCATGCCTACACCCCATAATACCGCCGAAAAAGGCCAAATCGCCAAAACCGCGCTGATGCCCGGCGATCCCTTGCGGGCGCAGTTTATAGCCCAGACGTATCTTGAAAACGCGGTTGAATTTAACCATGTCAGAGGGATGCTGGGATTCACCGGAACGTACCGGGGCAAGCCCGTGTCGGTCATGGGAAGCGGCATGGGTATGCCTTCCATCGGTATTTACTCTTACGAGCTGTTCACCGAATATGATGTTGACGCGATTGTCCGAATCGGCTCCGCCGGGGGCTACAGCGATACGCTGAAATTGTTTGACGTTGTGCTGGCCGCCGAATCTTACAGCGAATCAACGTTTGCCCGCAGCCAGAACGGGTTTACCGGTAACCGCATAACGGCGGATGAAAGCCTTTGCAAGAGGCTTAAAGAATCCGCGGCGCGGCTGGGATTCCCCCTGATTGAGGGAACGATCCATTCAAGCGATGTTTTTTACCATGCGCCGGCGGCGGCCGGTAACATTCCCTACTGGCAAAAAGTCATGCGGGAGCAGCGCTGCCTTGCCGTGGAAATGGAAAGTTTTGCCCTGTTTCATAACGCGAAAGTAACGGGAAAAAAGGCCGCCTGCCTCCTGACGATTTCGGATATGCTTTCAGGCGGATATGCCGCCACTGCGGAAGAGCGGCAGCGGGGCTTTACCCGGATGATGGAAATTGCCCTGGGAATCCTGTAATGAGGATCCTTTCGTGGAATGTTAACGGCATACGCGCCGTGGAAAAAACGGGCTTTGCGGGCTGGCTGGAAAAAGAAACTCCCGATATATTGTGTCTGAACGAAACCAAGGCTGAACCCGGACAACTTTCGCCGCAGCTGGTTAACCCGCAGGCGGGGGGAAAGCCTTATTACGCTTACTGGGCCAGCGCCCGTAAAAGGGGTTATTCCGGCGTTGCCATTTACAGTAAAGTTGAGCCGCTTGATGTGCGGTTTATGGGAAAGCCTGAATTTGACGATGAGGGCCGGACGCTGGTTGCGGATTACAAAGATTTTACCCTGATAACCGCCTACTTCCCCAATTCCCAGGACTACGGAAAACGGCTTGATTATAAACTGGCGTTCTGCGCCGCGATGCTGCGGCTGTGTAACTCGCTGGTCAAAAAAGGGCGGCGTATTTTGCTCTGCGGCGATTATAATATCGCCCATACGCCCATAGACCTTGCCCGCCCCAAAGAAAACGAGGGCAATGCCGGCTATCTGCCGGAAGAGCGGGCCTGGATGGATAAATTTACCAAAGCGGGCTATGTTGACACATTCCGTCATTTTCACCCCGGCGAGGGCGGTCACTACAGTTGGTGGTCGTATCGGGCGGGGGCGCGGGAGCGTAATGTAGGGTGGAGAATAGACTATCACTGCGTTGACAAGGCTTTTCTCCCTCAGGTAAAATCTTCCATTATTAGGCCCGAAGTAATGGGTTCTGACCACTGTCCGGTGGAAATAATTTTAGACTTGTGAGGATTTACCATGAAGATTAAATACAACGCGCCGACTATACTTACTTACGCGCTTATCTGCGCCATTGTGATGGCTCTTACCGTCACATTACTGCCCGGTCTTAATAAATACTGGTTTACGGTTCCCGGGAAGGGGGATTTTTCCCCTTCCAATGTGCGGCATTGGCTATCCCTGCTGACCCACACCGCGGGCCATGAGAATTGGAGCCACCTGGTGAGTAATTTTTCCCTTATTCTCCTCATCGGCCCCCTGCTGGAAGAAAACTACGGTTCCCTTGCCCTGCTGGTGATGATCACCATTACCGCTGTCGTAACCGGTATATTAAACGTTCTCTTTTTCAGCACCGGCCTTATGGGGGCTTCCGGCGTGGTCTTTATGATGATCCTGCTGGCGTCGTTTACCAACTTCCGGCGCGGCGAGATTCCCCTGACTTTTATTCTGGTGCTGATACTGTACCTGGGGGACCAACTCTACCAGTCTTTCGGCAATGGGGACAAAATTTCCCATTTTGCCCATATCGCCGGGGGATTCTGCGGCAGTTTATTCGGCTTTTTTACCCCTCCCCGGCGGTATATCTAGCTTTTCTCTCTGTTGCCTTTGTGCTATAATTGTCACATGAAAAAGGAATTCCTTCATTTTGATACCGTGCGGAACAACGCAATCAAGCTGGCATTCCGCATTTATAGCGATGGGTTTATGCCCGATGTGATTTATGTATCATTGCGGGGCGGGATATATATGGGTAATGTCATCAGCGAGTACTTTAAGGTTATCCATAAAGGTGAACGTCCGGTGTATTACGCGGCGGTGGTGGCGCACTCCTATATTGATGTGGGAAAGGCGACCAAGGTGCGGATTGACGGCTGGACGTATTCACCGGAGCATCTGCGGATTGGCGACAGGATTCTGCTGATAGACGATATTTTTGACACCGGCAGAACGGTCAATACCCTGGCGCGGGTTATTCTTGAAAAGGGGATTCCCCGCAGCGACCTGAAAATAGCCGTCCATGATTACAAGGTTTTTGTTGATAAAGAGGAGCAGCTTCCCATTCAGCCCGACTACTGGTGCCGCAAGCATGAGATGTCCGTTAAAGACGAAACTTTCTGGATACACTATATGAGCCATGAACTGGTGGGGCTTTCCCAGGCGGAAATTGCCGAAAATTACTACAAGCAGGATGCCGATCTGAAAAAAGTGATGCAGTTAATTCCTACCAGCAGTTAGGGAATTAATGCTGTGCGGAATTGATGAGGCGGGAAGGGGGCCGCTGGCCGGTCCGGTCTGCGCCGCGGCGGTGGTATTGCCCGCGGATTTTCCCCTGGACGTGTTAAACGACTCCAAAAAACTTAAACCCCGGCAGCGGGAAGAAGCCCGCCTCCTTATCGTGGACAGGGCCGCGGCCTGGGGAGTAGCTTGGGCAAACCACACCGAAATTGATGAAATCAATATCTTACAGGCAAGCCTTCTGGCGATGAAACGGGCTTTTGACTGTCTGCTTAATTCCGCCTCAGGTGGATGGCCCCAGCGTTTGGAAACGGAAACCCCGTTCGGCAAACCATTTTCCCCGGCAGCCCTTCCCCCCGGTCTGAGCGCGGTGGCAGACGGCCTGCACGTTCCGGCTTTGCCCATCCCCTGCTCGCCGCTGGTAAAGGCCGACGCCTCGGTTCACGAGGTTATGGCCGCTTCGATTCTTGCCAAAACCGCGCGGGATCATCTCATGGAGTATTACGCCGGCCTCTACCCCGCGTACGGCTATGAACGGCACAAAGGCTACCCTACCGCGGAACACCGCTCCCTGGTCCTCAAACACGGTCCCTCCCCAATACAGCGGCTGAGTTTTAGGGTAGTACTGAATTGACACAATTCGTTATTTTTGAGTATACTGGAGTATTATGATTTTTCCTTTGGAAGAGCTCATCGAATACGATAAAAATATGTATGAAATTACCTCCGCGGCTTCCCGCCGTTCCTACCAGCTTTCCATGCTGTATGACAAGGAACGGAAAGAGGAGTACGACGGCAAAATGGTCGCCCTTGCCGCGCGTCAGGTTTTTACCCAGGAAGTTGAATTCCGCCTGGAATCCGAATAACCCATCAGCCATGCCGCCATGGAGAGGAATGCCGCCCCTATTCCGGTCTTAGTCCTCTTTGGCCCTACCGCGTCGGGGAAAACCAATGTACTGTTGCGCCTCTTTGGTTCCGGCGGCCTGTTTCCCGGCAAGGCGGAAGTTATCTCGGCGGACTCCATGCAGGTATACCGGGGAATGGACATCGGCACGGCAAAACCCTCCGCGCAGGAAAGAGCGCGGCTTCCCCATCATCTTATTGACATCCGCAATCCTGAGGAGCAGTTTAACGCGGGGGACTTTGTCCGTCTTGCCGGCGAGGCGGCGCTTGACATTGCGCGGCGGGGGGCTTTGCCCGTTATTTCCGGCGGCACCGGTTTTTACCTGAAAAATTTCATCCTGGGGCTGCCCGAAGCCCCCCCCTCCGACGCGGGAATCCGCGCCGCGCTCAAGGAGGAATTGCGGAAAAAAGGCGCCGCCGCCCTCATGGAAGAGCTTGCCCGCTTCGATCCGGCCAGCGCGGGAAAAATTCACCTGAACGATGAGTACCGCCTGCTGCGGGCGCTGGAAGTACTGCGTACCAGCGGGCGGCCTTTAAGCTCATTCGGGGTTTCGGGGGCGCGGGCGGTCAACGCGGCGGATGCCGCTGAAGCGGAATTCCACGGTTCTTACCGCTCCCGCTGCCGCTTTCTTGTTGCCGGCCTTTTCCGTCCGCGGGAAGAATTGTACCGCCGTATCAATGACCGCTGCGCCGCCATGTTCTCGCAGGGGCTGTGCGATGAAGTCCGCCGGTTATACGACAAGGGTTACACTCCCCGCGATCCGGGGCTGCGGGCTATCGGCTACCGCGAATTTTTTGTGCAGGAAGAACCGGGAGTTGTCCGGAAAGAATTTTTAACCACGGAGTACACGGAGTTTCACGGAGGAAAAGATGATTTTCATACCAAAACTCCGTGTTCCTCCGTGACCTCCGTGGTTAATTCTTCCTACCGTCTTTCGCGGGACATTGCGGGCGTTCAGGCGCTCATTGCCCAAAACAGCCGCCGTTACGCAAAACGGCAGATCACGTTCTTTGCCTCGCTGCCCGGCGCGCAATGGATAGAAGCCGGCAGGGATGATGCGGAAACAGCGGAAAAATTGGCTCAAATTTTTTCAAAATTTTTGGCGTTTGAATAAAGCTTTTTAACACTTTTCGCCCTATATAAAGCATAACATTCATGTTTTTTTTCAGGAGGAAGCTATGAAAAATAGGGCGAAAAACGGGAAAGCGCTGTTTACAGGGATTGCCGTCATGGCGGGCATTTTCTTAATGTTGCCGGTAACAGCCTGTCCGTCCCCGGTTACCCATCAAAAGAAAATAGACAATTATACCATTATGGTCAAACATTCCGCGCATGGCACGGTAAGCGCCGGCAGTCAAACTGCCCAGGCGGGCAGGATTATCACCTTAAACATAACGCCGGATACGGGATATGAATTAGGTTCTATCCATGTAACCGGCATTGAGGAAATCGCCCTTGAGGGCGGCGGCAATACCCGGACTTTTACCATGCCCGCGGAGAATATAATGATTCGGGCAGCCTTTGAATTAACCGGCAGGTCAAAATATCGTATAACAATTAATGAAATGACCGGCGGTACTTTTGAATCATCCCCGGCGGATTTTCAATTCAAAACCTATCCGGTACAGCTCACCGCCAGACCCAATCCCGGTAAAAAGTACCGCCCCGGTTCATTGAAAGTTACCGGTACAAGCAGTTGGGAAACGGTTAAAATAACCCAGGCGGAAAATTCCGGTGTGAAGTGGGTTTTTGAAATGCCCGTCGAGGATGTAGAAGTGGACGCCGCGTTCATTGATGAATCGGCGGCGCTGTACGATATCGACATTATACAAACGAACAATGGCAGTATTGAATGTACGCAGTTCAACGCGGTGCCGGGAGACACGGTAACTTTAACGCTGGTCATTAACGATGAATCCAATTACCGTTATATGAAAGACGGCGTTATTGTTACGGGGACAAACAGCGGCGGCAGGATAAATTGTAAACCGGCCGGCAAATCCCAATGGGTTTTTATAATGCCGGCGGAGGCGGTAACGGTTGAAGCGGCGGTTGAAATCATTCCTTACCATGACATTGCCGTCGCGGAAGATGTATATAACGGCCGCGTTACCATAAGCGGCATTGAGGCAGAAGGCGCTTATGAGGGCAAAGCGCGGGAGGGAACCGCCATTACCATTACCGCGCTGCCTGATTCGGGATACAAACTGACGGATACGGGGCTCTCCGTGATGCCGCGGGGGGCGGTTACTTTTACCAAACTTGAGGGACAGGCCGCCTGGACTTTTGACATGGCGGATACGGATATAGAAATAGACATTACCTTTACCGAACTGGGGCCGCTGGAGGTTTACAAAGGCGGCGCCAGAAAAGGGATAACGATGGGGGAATTGGCGGATGACTCAAAATATTATAAAAATTCCATCACGCTGGAATCTAATGAAGACGGCCATAACGGCAATCAACGGGCAATAAAAGTAATTCCCGCGCTTAACGCCGGCGGTAACGCGGTTCAGCAGTCATTTGGCCTGTTCTCGGACAGGGAGATACATCTTGATACCGTAGCCGCCCTCTCATTCTGGGCAAAGGCAAACAAGAATTTGAATATCAGATATGTTGGCTTCGGAGACGCCGATCCTGATAAGCGGGTAGTATATACCGGCGAAGGCTTTAACCAGCAGATTGCCCTGACTACCCAATGGAAGCGTTATGTTGTGCCGGTTCCCGCCGCCGGCAACGGGCAAACAACGGCGAGAGTGTTCTTTTTTAACGCCTTAATCGCGGCGGGAAATTATGTATATATTGACGACATTGAATTTATCGAATCCGGCGTAACGCTCACCGGCATAACAATCCCGCAAACCTGCGATTTACTCCTTTACGGCGCGGCTGACGCGGCCGGAATACTCAGAGGCGCCCCCCTGAAACTGAACTACGCCTGCGCCGACGGAATGACCGCCACATTGCAATGCGCAAGTAACAGCCATACATTGAAAGATAATCTGGCCCATTGGCTGACGCCCTTCATTAAGGTAAGCGGTAATGTGGCTTTTTCACAGGGCGTCATTACTCCCCAGGAAAAAAACAGCGCGTTTACGCTCACGGTAAGTATGGCCGGCGTGACCAGCAACTCCATGAACGCCCGTGTTTTTGACGGAATCCTGATTGATAATTTTGAAGATTTAATGAAAGATAATATTCCTGCCAATCCCGTCAGCGCCAAGGGTTATTTATGGTATACCAATACCGGCACTACCACTTCCACGGTAATGATCAGGGAGTACTACGATGCCGCTCATGAAGAGATTCACAGCGGCCTCGGCGCCGGAAGCTGGCGGCCTGCCATAGACGCCAATAAGACTCGCGGCGGAAGAAACTTCAACGCAAAAGACGCAAGGGGTTACACGACGCTTACATTCTGGATAAAGGTAACCGCCGGCGGGAATACCGTTATTCAAAAAAACACGGTGTTTACTTTTGAACTGAGAAACGGCGGCACATTGACCAATAAAACCGACGGCGCTTTTTTTACCCGGCAGTTTACCTATGATGGCGGCACGGCCGCCGGCTGGCAGGAAGTGAGAATGCCGCTTTCCGGCTTTATTGACGCGGGGCTTGATATAAGCGCCATTACCGGCTATGCCTTCGGCGTTGTGGACAATCAGGGCGCCGCCCTGAGAATTATGCTGGATGATATTGCCCTGGTAAAGGATTGATACACGGAGCTGTGCGAGGTGAGAAAGAAAGAATATCACCACGGAGGGCACGGAGTTTCACGGAGGTTTAAGATGTTAGTATCTTAATTCCTCTTCCTCCGTGTTACTCCGTGTACTCCGTGGTAAAAATTCTTCTAATTCTGCAGGTCAAGTTTAGTGTTCTGCGATGGGCCTATTCCACGGTAACGCTTTTGGCGAGGTTGCGCGGTTTGTCAATATCCAGACCCTTGTTGGCGGCTACATAATAACTGAAGAGCTGCAGCACGATGACCGACAGGGAAGGGGAAAATAACTCTGAAATTTCCGGCAGGGCAATATGAAAAATTTTGTCATTGGGTTCGACATTCGGACAGTTGCCGATCAGCAGCACTTTCGCGCCGCGGCTCTTAACCTGTTCCACATTGCTCATAATTTTGCCGTAGAGCGGGGCGCAGTTTGAGATGGCGACAACCAGCGTGTCTTCCTCAATCAGGGAAATGGTGCCGTGCTTCAATTCGCCGCCGGCATACGCTTCGGAATGAATGTAGGAGATTTCCTTGAGTTTGAGGGAACCTTCCAGCGCGATCGCGTAATCAATGTTTCTGCCGATGAAGAAAATGCTCTTATAGCCCACGCAGTTGGAAGCGAACATTTGAATTGCGTCAATTTGTTTGAGTATGTCCGCCGTTTTTTCGGGCAGGGCGGCGATTTGCGATAAAAGATCCTGCTCCGTTTCCCGCGATAACGCGCCCAGCTTAACGGCAAACCATACGGCCAGAATGTATAACAATACAAGCTGCGCGGAAAAAGCCTTTGTTGTCGCCACGGCAATTTCGGGGCCCGCCGCCGTAAGCAGGCAGAAGTCCGCTTCCTTGGCGATGGTACTGCCGACTACATTGACGATTGCCAGCGTAACGGAACCTTTGGCTTTTGCCTCCCGCATGGCCGCGATAGTATCCGCGGTTTCACCGGACTGACTGATTAAAATGACCAGCGTTTTCTCGTTAATAACGGCATTCCTGTACCGGAACTCGCTGGCAAGCTCTGTTTCTATCGACGGAAACCTGCACAGGCGCTCAAACACATATTTGGCGACAACTCCCGCGTTGTATGCCGAACCGCAGGCGGTTATCACAATTTTGGTAAAGCCGGCAACATCAAGATTGTCAATAACGCTTTTATAGTTATTTACCGCGGAATTAACGGTTTCACGGATGATTTTGGGCTGTTCCATGATTTCCTTGAGCATAAAATGCGGGTATCCGCCTTTTTCCGCGCTGTCAAGATTCCATGTTATTGTTTCCAAAGATTTTTGAACCGGTTCTTTGTCGGTATTAAAAAACTGTACGCTGTTAGTCTTCAGTACGGCAATTTCTTTATCATTAAGATAGTAAACCTTGTTCGTATGCTTCAGCACGGCGGGCACGTCAGAGGCAATGAAGTTTCCGTGATCCGATACGCCGATGATCAGGGGATTATCTTTTTTAATGGCGATAAGGGTGTCCGGTTCGTCAACGCATAAAACCCCGAGAGCGTAAGAGCCTTCCAGAGTGTTGGAGACATGGATAACCGTATTCAGCAAATCTCCGTTATAATAATGCTCCGCAAGCTGCGCGATGACTTCGCTGTCGGTTTGCGATGTAAAGTTTACTCCCCAGTGTTCAAGGCGTTCTTTTAACTGTTTATAGTTTTCTATTATGCCGTTATGAACAACGGCGATTTTATTTTTACTCCCCACATGAGGATGAGAGTTTATATCCGACGGTTCCCCGTGCGTTGCCCACCGCGTATGGCCGATCCCTATGTGTCCCGCAAGAGGATGTTCCAGCAGCCGTTCTTCCAGCGCCGCCAGGCGGCCTTTCTGTTTTACCACGTCCAGGCTGTTCTTGCCGTAAACCGCAATACCCGCCGAATCGTAACCGCGGTATTCAAGTTTCTTCAGGCCCTCAATAATAACGGGAACCGCGTTTTCTTTTCCTACATAACCGATAATGCCGCACATTGTATTATCTTTATAGCACTTTTCTAGTTTGCCGTATAGAGTTGTTTATAGGGATTTTTAGCATTGGGGTTTAATACATAATACCGGTCTTTCAGAAGCCGCTGCGCGTCCATACCGAAATATCCGGCAAATTCATTAATATAGGGCACAATCTCATGCAAGTCATTGTCGTCGGCTACCTTCGCGATAACCTGCGCGGGAAGCGAAGGAAGTTCTTTGTTCGTCCTTATGAAAATTTTTCCGCCATGCATTCCGGTTCCGGTAAAATACCAGACCGGAATTTCTTCCGAATCAATCCCCAGCACCACAATCAGTCCGCCGGCAAGATATTCGCCCAGAAAACTACCCGCCTTGCCGCCGATGACGATTACCGGTTTTCTTTCCTTGTACTCTTTCATGTGGATGCCGGTTCTGTATCCTGTATCGCCCCGGACAAAAATGCAGCCGCCCCGCATGGCGTAGCCCAGCGCGTCGCCCGCGCTGCCGTGGATGATGATTTTGCCGTCGTTCATCGTGTCCCCGGTAGCGTCCTGAGCGTTGCCGTGTACCTCAATGGTTCCGCCGTCAAAATAAGCGCCCAGCGCGTTACCCGGCGTTCCGTTTATCGTCAGGTTTTTGCCGCTCATGCCGCTGCCGATAAACCGCTGTCCGAAACAGTCGTCTATGCGGACAGGTTCCGACGCGTCTCTTATCCGTCTGTTCAGTTCCCTAAAATGAAGATCCCGCGCTGATATGTTCATGACGCTAACCCTCCTAACTTTGCCATTCTATCCTCTTTCGTAAACGCCATAAGCCCCGGTTTTTCACAAACGAGCGTAAAGTCAATCGCGTCAAGCGGCGTACGCTCGCGGATAAGGCTGGTATAAATCCCGGCTTTTTCCACATTGCCGATAAGGATGTACCCGTTGAGTTTGTTATCGCCGTAAAACAGGCGTTTGTAATTACTTTTTTCGGCTTTGGCGCCGCCATGGGCGCCCATGCTTTCGGTATAGACATCTCCGGTATAATTGCCCGCCGTAATGATGTGCAGACCGAAAAACCCGATAGCGTTCATGGGAATTGCCTTGCCGAAACGCACTTCACCGTGGGCGCCGCCGCCCGCCATATTGATTCCCGCGCACTCGCCCTGCATATAAGCGTTGGGCAGCAGGGCCATGATTTTACTCTGCCCGCTTGATATGTCAAGCGTTTGCGTGCAGTCGCCTGCGGCGTAAATATCCGGCGCGGTGGTTTCTGATTTTTCATTGACAATAATGCCGCGGTCAATCTTTGCTATCCCGTTCAGAATTGCGGTATTGGGACGCACGCCCACGGCGAGAACGAGGATATCGAAATTTATTGTTTCGCCGCTCTCTAAAACGGCGGTATCATTTTTGAATCTCTTGACGCCGGCGGAAAGTTTGAATTCAACCCCTTTGCTTTCCAGATGATTTTGAACCAGTTTTGCGCCGTCATCATCGAGGATGCTCGACAAAATCCGCGGGGCAAGGTCAAGCACCGTGATGTGTTTTACCTTTTGGTGAATGCCTTCGGCGCATTTCAGGCCGATAAGTCCCGCGCCGATAATCAGCGCGTTCTTGTCCTGTCCCAGCAATGCGTCCAGTTTGTGCGCGTCGTCAAGGCTCATAAACGTACATTTTTTCTTTACCGTATCAAGTCCCTCAAAAGCCGGTACAAAGGGCGAGGAACCCGTTGCGACCAGTAATTTATCGTATGGTATACGGCTGTCGTTGGATAAAACTACATTCTTCGCCGCCGCGTCAATTTCCGTTACGGCGGTATTCGCCAGCAGCGTGCAATTATTATCCGCGTAAAAGCTGTCGCCGCGGTATTTCATCCCTTCTTCCGTGACCTTGCCGAGCAGGAGATAAGAAATGAGCGGGCGCGAATAGGTATGGTGCGGTTCATTGGTGATAACGGTAATTTCACCGTGCCGGTCCATTTGACGAATGCCTTCTACCGCGCCTATACCCGCCGCGGAATTACCAATAATAACATATTTCATTTTGTTCAACCTCTTTCCTCAAAAACAATCGCGTTGTTCGGGCAGCCCTTTACGCACGCCGGAGTTCCCGCGGCGGTGCTGACGCACAATTCGCATTTCTGTACCGCGCCGTCCGGTGAAGGGGACACCGCGCCGTAGGGACAACTTAAAATGCAGGTAAAGCAGCTTACGCATCTGTCCCTGTTAATCGTAATTACGCCGTCTGTAATGGTCAAAGCGCCGGTAATGCACCCTTTGACGCACAACGGCTCTTTGCAATGACGGCAGGAAACGGCGAAACTGATGCCGTCTTTTTCCTCTATGCGAATCTTCGGGTTTATTTTGATGCCTTTCAGCGCCCGCGCCATATCGCTTTCTTTGGTTCCCGCAAAAGCGCAGTAATATTCGCACAAGTGGCATCCTAAACACCATTTTTCGTTTACATATACCCTTTTCACCCATTCACCTCTATAAAAAAAATGCCGCAGACCACAGCCCGCGGACAGATAATCACGGACAGAAGCCCACAGCGCCTTTGCTGTTTTTATGTTAAAAAACTACTATTTTACGGTATTTTTGTCAAGATGCCCTCTGTCAGAAGAATACACACAAAGGACACGAAGGAAGAGAAGGACACGAAGGGGGATCGAGGGTTTTTGTCTATTATCCTATCGTGAAGCTATCAAGTTCAGATTGCTTACAACAACCCCTTTTTCCCTTCCTTCTTTGTGATCTTTGTACCTTTGTGCTCTACGCACTGACGGTAGCCTAAAGGCTACCTTGCATTTATTACAGACAGCGGCATTTACTGGTGCTACGCTGTGCGGCATTAATGATCTACACGGCTACGCCGTGCGTTTATTGAGCGTGTGTGAAATCTTTGGGTAATATTTACAGGCTACTTGCCCGCATTTTCCAGCAGTTGTAGCGCGCTGTCCACCCGCCGCAGCGAACGTTCCGCGCCAAGCAGCCGTACCGAGCCGAAGAGGGGAGGGCTGACCCGCGCGCCGGTAAGGGCGACCCGCAGGGGCATCATCAAATCGCCGAGTTTGACGGCGTTCTTTTCCGCCTGTTCTTTAATAAAGGCTTCAGCCGCCTCATCGTCCGGCGCTTCGGCCAGGGGCTGTACTAAATTCCGGCCCAGGCGCAAAAGCTGTATTGTCGCGGCAAGGTCTGACTTTTTGGGGATAAATTCTTCGATAGCGGGCAGGGCGGGTTCGCTGAACAGGTAGGCGAGCTTTTCCGCCGCCTCATGGAGAAAAGTCAGCCGTTCGCGGATCAGGGGCATGGCGGCGGTAAAGGTGTTCTTTTGCTCTGCCGTCGGTTCAGTTCCAACCGCTCCAAACAGCCCCGCCGCCACAGCGGAAGGCAGGCAGAGGGCGGCAAGTTCCTCATTACTTTTCATTCTGATGTACTGGCCGTTAAACCACTCCAGTTTTTTATAATCGAAGATAGCCGGAGCCTTATTGAGTTTGTCCAGGCTGAACAGTTTTTCAAGCTCTTGCAGGCTGTAAATGTCCGCGCGTCCTTCAGGACGCGAACCTTCCTCGTAAGACGACCCCAGCAGGGCAACGTAATTGATTAACGCTTCGGGCAAATATCCCTGTTTGCGAAATTCATCGATGCTGGTCGCGCCGTGGCGTTTGCTGAGTTTTTTACCGTCCTGCCCCATCACCATGGGAAGGTGGCAATATTGGGGAGGCTCCCAGCCGAAACTGCGGTACATGATTACATGGAGCGGCGTTGACGCAAGCCATTCCTGCGCCCGCAGGACATGGCTTATCTCCATAAGGTGATCGTCCACTATATTCGCCAGATGGTAGGTGGGAAAGCCGTCGGATTTAAGCAGCACCGGATCGGGGTTTACGTCGTCATTTTTCCATTCAACGTCGCCTAACAGGTGGTCATGAAACACCGTTGTTTCACCTAATGGTATTTTCAGCCGTATGGTGCAGGGTTCGCCCGCCGCCGCGCGCCGCGCCGCTTCTTCCGGCGGAATGGAACGGCAATGGCGGTCATAGCCGGTTTGCGCGGAATGGGCCGCCTCGCGTTCCTGCCGTATCTTTTCAATCCGTTCAGCCGAACAGAAACAGTAATACGCCCGCCCTTGATTTATCAGTTCCGCGGCGTATTTTGTATATAACTCATTCCGTTCGGATTGTATGTACGGCGCGAAAGGCCCGCCCTTATCCGGCCCCTCGTCCCAATGGATGTTCAGCCAGTCAAAAGTGTCATAGAGATTTTGCACATAACTCTGGTCAAAGCGGCTGCGGTCGGTATCCTCCAGCCGCAGGACAAACGCCCCCCCCCGCGAACGGGCGAACAGGTAATTAAACAGCGCGGTTCTGATGCCGCCTATATGCTGCAAGCCCGTGGGTGACGGCGCGTAACGGTCACGAATACTCATGGGCTTATTGTAGCGGATTTTGGGGGTTAGTTGAACCGCCTGCCGAGGCAACCTCAAAATTATGTGTGTGAAATTTCATGGATAAATTTCCATTTTGACTAAAGCTTTTTTCATATTCCCACCCTATATAGTGTAGGAGATTCAAATATGAAAACACAAATTGAAAATCCTGCTCAGTATGAGTGGGGTCCCTTCCCTTTTGGGGACAGGGAAGCTTATTCGTAAAACTTCACACAAAGAACACGAAGAAAGAGAAGAACACAAAGAGGAAAAAGAGGGCAAGGATGAATGAAAATCAAATCGGTCTAATAATCGTAGATACTGCCATAAATTTACACAAAAAGCTCGGATCTGGACTATTTGAAAGTGTTTATGAAGTCATTTTATCAAAATTACTTGCCCAAAAAGGACTTTACGTTCAACGACAGGTTTCAATTCCCATAAACTTTCAAGGGGAACATATCAATGAGGGATTTCGTGCGGATTTATTTGTTGACGGTAAAGTTATAATTGAACTTAAATCAGTAGAAACGATAACTAATGCCCATAAAAAACAATTATTAACCTATTTAAAACTGTCAAACACAAAACTCGGTTTCATCCTGAATTTCGGAGCAGGAATAATGAAAGATGGCATATTTAGGATAATTAATGGAACTCTAGATTAAATTCCTTCTCCCTCTCTTTGTGTTCTTTGTACCTTTGTGATCTTTGTGTGAAATTTCTTTGGATAGATTTCAATATTTGACAGACGAGGAGAAAAGAGATAAAATAATTGAGATAATTAATCGGGAGGAGGGCATAGCGATGGCGGTAGACACTTTGGCAAATATCACGCAAGACGAGATAGAATACGCGCGTATGACTACTCTATTAAAAAGCGAACTTGACTGGCAGAGCAGGGAGGTAGGAGCTCGGCGTAAAGGGCTTAGGGAAGGATTTGCCGAAGGTCACAACAAAGCCAATCTCGAAAATGCCCAAAAGATGAAAACAATGGGCTTTTTGGCGGAACAGATACAAGCCGTCACCGGCCTCCCTATGGAAACCATTACCCAATTATGACATGCATCAGGCACTCGGCATGTACCCATTTTTTTCATATTACTATAATGAAAAACAGCACAAAAGCTGCGCCTGGTTTTTATTGAATCACCCCTAACCCTTTGCCCTCGCGAACCGGAGGTTCGACGCCTTTGCGAAATGAAATTTGAAGATATTCCCCCTAAGTTTATGTTGTTGGGACAGATACCGCGCGCCGCTGCCTCTCAATATTTATTCAGAATCTCGTTGATTATTCCTTTTATTGACAAGTCCATTTGAGTTTTAATTTCATTTTTCATGGATTTTGGCAGCTTGGGGTAGCCGCTTTCAGCGTCGGTATGGGTATATTGTTCTGTCCGGTTTATAAAAAAGCAGTATGGCTCAATCCGAAGAATATGAGCCATTTTTTCAATCATATCCATAGAAGGAAATTTCCGCCCGGTCTCAATATGTCCAATATAACTGGTAGTGGTATCGCAGCACTCCGCAAATTTCATCTGTGAAAAACCTTCTTTTTTACGGAATTCCTTCAAATTTCGGATAAAAATCTGCTTCAAAGTCATTTTTATATGCTAATGGCTATAAAACACAGCCAACAATGCCCCAAAAGGGCATATTTTATCTTGACATATTATACCCGTTAGAATATAATCGAAAAGGAAAATGTTTCATTTGAGAGCATTATTTTTTGATTTTCTCATAATAATCTATCGAAAACGGGGGATTCTTCAATGAAAGACACACACAGGGCGAAAAATGTATTCACCGGGCTTGCCGTCATTTTGGCGGTAGTCATATTCGGGCTGGCAAACTGTTCTAACCCTGCCGGCGGCGGTGGGGGTGGTGTCGGTGGTATATTTGGCGGTGGCGGCGGCTCACTTGGCGGCACGGAAGAACTTGAGGAAGACCCATGGCTTGAACCGGTTATCGGCAATACAAACATCACTTCGGTAAATATCTCCATTACCGCTCCGGTAAAAGGCGCAACGCCCCCTACAACCGCAAGCGGCAGCGACGAAGTTGAGAATTTTACCATTGGCGCGGTATCGTGGTCGCCGGCCAATAACCCGTTCCTCGGTAATATAGTATACACCGCCTCGGTTACGCTGACGGCAAATAGTAATTACACCTTTACCGGTTTGAGTTCCGCGACTATCAACGGGCAAAGTGGAGAAGTATCAAATAACACAGGATCGGCTGTTACCTTATCCCACACCTTTTCGGCAACGGATACAAAAACAGTTACCAGCATCACAATCAAAACACAGCCGACTAAACTGACTTACACGCACGGCGACACGTTTGATTTAACGGGGCTGGTGCTAACGCTGACCCACGATGATAGTACGACGGAAGACGTTGACGCCGATTTGTTGTGGGTAAAAAACGTAACCGCGAACCCGGGGAGCTATAGTAGGGTGTCTTATTCAACGCACAACGGACAGCCGGTTAAGATAACATACGGTAATTTGACATGTAATACCAGCAATTTGACTGTAAATAAGGCAACCCCTATAGCCGCCGATTTTGACATTAGCGGGTTGACACAAACTTACAATGGTAACCCTAAAACGGTTACCATAACGCCCAAAGAAGGAAAATCTGACGGAACCATAACCGTTAAATACAACGACAGCACAACCGCGCCGTCGGCAGCCGGTACTTATACCGTAACCTTTGACGTGGCAACGGGAACAAATTATAACGCCGCGAGCGAATTTTCCTGTGGATCCCTGGAGATCAAAACTGCGTCTTTTACCACCGCTCCAACAACACTGACCCTTACGGCGGGCGATGGAAAGTTCACCTATACATGGACAGACTCCGAACCCCCGGCGGACAGCTACGACGTGTACTGGAAAGTAGGAAGCGGCATGGCTACGTCTAATGTTAAAACCGGCACGAAAATTACCGGTGCGGTAAGCGGCGGTGAAATTACCGGACTGACCAACGGCACGACATACAGCGTGGTGGTAACGGCGAACAAGGCGAATTATACCAGTAATGATTCGTCAGTAAAAACGGTAAGGCCGTCACTCCCCTCCTTTACCACCGCTCCAACGCTTACTCTTACGGCGGGCAACGCAAAGCTTACCTATACCTGGACAGACTCGACCCCCCCGGCGGACAGCTACGACATATACTGGAAAGCGGGAATCGGCTTAACTGCGGCTAATATTAAGACCGGCACAAAAATCACCGGTGCGGTAAGTGGTGGGGAAATTACCGGACTAACTAACGACACGACATACAGTGTGGTGGTAACGGCGAATAAGGCGGGTTATAACAGCGTTGATTCTAAGGAGCTGATGGGACACCCGGCACTTGCCTTCTTCTTTACCATCGCTCCAAAGCTGACCTTTACGAGGGGCGATGGAAAGTTAACCTATACTTTGACAGACTCGACCCCCCCGGCAGACAGTTACGACATATACTGGATAAAAGAGGAATGGTCGGATATGAGTGTTGTTATTAAGGACGGCACGAAAATCACCGGTGCGATAAGCAACGGGGAAATTACCGGACTGACTAACGGTACGGCATACAGTGTGGTGGTAACGGCGAACAAGGCAGATTGTAAAAGCATTAACGAAGGGATATATCATCTTACGACATTGTTCGTCTTTACCACCGCTCCAGCGCTTACTCTTACAGCAGGCGACGCAAAGATCACCTATACCTGGACAGACTCCGAACCCCCGGCGGACAGCTACGACGTGTACTGGAAAGCGGGAAGCGGCTTAACTGCGGCTGATATTAAGACCGGTACAAAGATCACCGGCGCGGTAAGCGGCAGGAGCATCAGCGGACTGACCAACGGCACGGCATACAGTGTGGTGGTGGTAACAGCGATCAAGACAGATTATAAAAGCATTGATTCCGCAGTGCAAACGGCAACGCCGGTACGTGCCTTTACCACCGCTCCAACTCTTACTCTTACAGCTGGCAACGCAAAGCTTACCTATACCTGGACAGCATCAAACCCCGCGGCGGACAGCTACGACGTGTACTGGAAAGCGGGAAACGGTTTAACCGCGGCTGATGTTAAGACCGGCACGAAGATTACCGGCGCGACAAGCGGCGGGGAAATTACCGGACTGACCAACGGCACGGCATACAGCGTTGTAGTAACGGCGAACAAGGCGAATTATACCAGTATTGATTCGACAGTGAGAACGGTAACGCCATCACTTGCAAGTTTTATCACCGCTCCAACGCTTACCCTTACGGCGGGCAACGCAAAGTTTACCTATACCTGGACAGCATCAAGCCCCGCGCCGGACAGCTACGACGTGTACTGGAAAGCGGGAAACGGTTTAACCGCGGCTGATGTTAAGACCGGCACGAAGATTACCGGCGCGACAAATGGCGGGAGCATCAGTGAACTGACCAACGGCACGGCATACAGCGTTGTGGTAACGGCGAATAAGGCGAATTATACCAGTATTGATTCGACAGTGCGAACGGTAACGCCATCACTTGCAAGCTTTACCACTACTCCAACTCTTACTCTTACAGCTGGCAACGCAAAGCTTACCTATACCTGGACAGCATCAAGCCCCGCGGCGGACAGCTACGACGTGTACTGGAAAGCGGGAAACGGTTTAACTGCGGCTGATGTTAAGACCGGCACGAAGATTACCGGCGCGACAAGCGGCGGGGAAATTACCGGACTGACCAACGGCACGGCATACAGCGTTGTGGTAACGGCGAATAAGGCGGGATATAACGCAGCTGATTCCACGGTACGGACGGGAACGCTGGTTCTGCCCGTCAACGCGGTACAGCCGGTTATCAGCGCTCAACCGCAGAGCGGCAGTTTCTTCAAAACCGGAACACTGTCGGTAACGGCAAGCGTAACGGACGGGGGAGCCCTGACGTATCAATGGTACAGGAATACCAGTAACAGTGCCACCGGAGGAACGGCAATCGTTGGGGCAACCGGTTCAAGCTATACGTTGTCCAATTTGGGAACCTATTACTATTATGTTATTATTACTAACACTATCGTCAATAATGGAGATGGCGGAACCAAAACAGCGCAAATAACCAGCAATGTCGTGGCGGTAACATTTGAACTGGTACAGGCAGAATGGGCGAGGACTGTCGACAATGTGGTATACGGTTTCTCAGAATTCAATGCGGTGGCGAAAGATTCTTCCGGTAACGTGTACGCAGTAGGATACCAGACGAACACCGGTACTTATACCTACGGCACAGGGGTTTCTGCTAATGGAGCCTCTGTCGACGACAATGTAGTGCTGGTTAAATATAATTCCGGCGGTACGGCACTGTGGGCGCGGACGGTCAGCGCGGGAAACAAATCAAGATTTAATGCGGTGGCGGTAGATGCATCAGGCAACGTGTACGCGGCGGGATACCAGATGGGCACCAACCCCTATACCTATGGCACAGGGGTTTCTGCTAAAGGAGCCTCTGTCGACAACAATGTAGTGCTGGTTAAATACAATTCCAGCGGCGCGGCGCAGTGGGCGCGGACGGTCAGCGCGGGAAATGATGGGTCAGAATTCAAAGCGGTGGCGGTAGATGCATCAGGCAACGTGTACGCGGCGGGATACCAGATGGGCACCGATACCTATACCTACGGCACAGGGGTTTCTGCCTCCAGTCAGGGATTCACCATCTCCAGTACCAACTCCAGTGCCAATGTAGTGCTGGTTAAATATGATTCCAGTGGTACGGCACAGTGGGCGCGGACGGTGGTCAACGAGCTAAGTAGTAATGTGTCAGAATTCAACGCGGTGGCGGTAGATTCTTCCGGTAACGTGTACGCGGCGGGATACCAGAGAGGCTCCTACTTCTTTACCTACGGCGCAGTAGTGGTTTCCGCTCATGGCTATCATAGTAATGTAGTGCTGGTTAAATATGATTCCGGCGGTACGGCGCAGTGGGCGCGGACGGTCAGCGAGGGATCCACTTCAGAATTCAAAGCGGTGGCGGTAGATGCATCAGGCAATGTGTACGCGGCGGGATACCAGTACGGCAACGATACTTATACCTATGGCACAGGGGTTTCCGCTCAGGGAAGTCGCGATAACTATCATAGTAATGTAGTGCTGGTTAAATATGATTCCGGTGGTACGGCACAGTGGGCGCGGACGGTCAGCAACGGGGGATCCACTAACGGGGGATACATTTCAGAATTCAACGCGGTGGCGGTAGATGCATCAGGCAACGTGTACGCGGCGGGATACCAGTACGGCAGCGATACTTATACCTATGGCACAGAGGTTTCTGCTCAGGGAAGTGGCTATCAGCAGTATAAAGTAGTGCTGGTTAAATATGATTCCGGCGGTACGGCGCAGTGGGCGCGGACGGTCACGGGAGTTTATAATTATATTGGTTCAAAATTCAACGCGGTGGCGGTAGATGCATCAGGCAACGTGTACGCGGCGGGATACCAGTACGGCACCGATACTTATACCTATGGCACAGAGGTTTCTGCTAGGGGAAACGGAGACAATAATAGTGGTGAAAAAGCAGTGCTGGTGAAGTATAAGAATTAGAGTTTTTCCCCCACGCCAGCTTTGCTGACGTGGGGGGAGATGTTGATCCATCCGTTGGGCGGGGATTACGGAGCGTAAAGCTCCGCGAAATAAAAATGGAAAAGGAAGGATTGTTTATGGATAATCCGGATGTTCTTAATTCAAAATCAGTAAAGGGGTTTATAAAAGGTTCGTTAGTACTTATTGGTTTATTTGCTGTTTTATATTGCGGCGTTGCCGCGCTTTTAATATGTTCTGATAGAAATATTGGATTTAATACATTTGCATTAATTTTAATTCTTATAATACTTCCATTAATAATATTTTTAACTGTTTTTCTAAGATTTTCTTGCTTGGTGAAATCGTATTATAATTCATCAAAAATTAATAAAGAAGATTTTTGTTTTAAAGAAGAAAATATTATTAAAAGAGATAAAATAAAAATAATAGGAGAAACATGTACTACAATAGCAAAATCTATAAAACCTGATTATGATAAAAATGTGGAGGCATTACAGAAAATAAAAGAAATGCTTGAAATAGTTTCAGACATTAGTTCGGAAGATGCAAAAGCATCATCTAAAAATTCGAATGACAATCCTAATAACAATGGCAACTGTCAGTGATGAGTATATATATACTGTGAAACAAATCAGATAATTTAACCTTATGGAGATATACTTGTGAAGAACACCCCGGATATTCTTAATTCAAAGATAAAAAAAATTCGTATTGAGCTTCCGCATTATAGCTTTAGTCATTCATCATCCGGCGACTCGTCTCATGCCTTTATCGGGCGGGAACGAATACGGGAAAGAATGAAAAAAGTAATAGAAGATTCTCCCGACGAACCCGGCGTTTATTTGATTGCGGGAAATCGCGGTGTAGGAAAAACAAGTTTAATCAGTTGGGTAATCAAAGAAACTTCTTTGCCGGATAAATCAAAATTTACCAATAACTTGATGTATGTTATTTTATCTTTGTTGGCTGTTGCCGGAATTCAAATCTTACAACAAATGTTTACCATTCCTATTATTATATCCGTTATATTGGGAATTATTTCGTTTTTTGTTTTCATTACACTGTGTTGTTTTAATTGTTATAGACGAAAAAATATTAAACAAGCACGTGGATTTTTGGTAAAAATCTGGAATAACATAAAATTAGTTATTAATGGCGTTATATCCGCTATTAAAGAATTGAGTTACTTGATAAATCCGCACAATCAGAATGAAAAAACGCAATATGTGTTGAAAATAATATTAGTTATTTGTTATACGCAAATATGCTCAATGCTTTCAAATGTCGCTCCCATGCGAGCATTCGTTTTTTATCTGTGTTTTATTGTTGCTTCTATGTTTCAGCGGTTTATAAGAAGCAAGTTGCGTGAGTATTATCAAATATATAAAAAAGACAAATTCTCTAAAAAATGCATTCATGATATTGAAAATAAGGGTCTCATACGGTGGATACATTATATATGCAAATGCTATACAATATTGATGTTGTTGTTGTTTTTACCATTAGCTTCTTATGATTTTGTTAACAAATTATTGATAATGTTTATTCCTCTTTTAATTATGGTAATTATTATTGTTTTTGTTTGGTGTTATATATATTTAAAAAAAGATGACTGGTTTAATTGTATTAATCGAATAATATTCCATGACCTAATCTTAAATCCAATTAATAAATATATAAAGAACCATAACCGTTTATATTTACACATAAATTTCGGGCATAAATTAAAAGACGAAAGGGATATTTTACGGTTAATAGTACGCACATTAACTGCCAAATACAGTAAGTATCTCCGTTCGAATAGAATAATGTTGCCCCGGCGGGTTGTGGCATTTGGAATTCTTTTTCTTTTTGTTTTTTTGTTTAGTAACATTGTAAGAAACCAGGAATTCTATAAATCAATAATAAAAGAAAACAATGCCAGTTCTATAGAAGACACTTTGGTAACTACTAAGGTAAAGACTATAATGAATGGTACCGGTGAAGTACAAAGTATACGTAAGACGCAAGAACCAAAATTATATACTAAAGTTGGTAATATTTTACTTGCGTTTGACCAAATTGTTTATGAAATGTCAAATAAAATAGAAAACGTTCCGCGGTATTTTTGGAATGGGGAAACAAAAGATATAGAATTTCATATAGATTATCTCTTTTGGTTATCATTTTTCTTAATATATCTGTTCTATGAATTACTATTCCGCTGTACCTGGATTACGCACTTTTTTGTTACGCATCAAATAATAACGCGAAGACTGAAAAAACTGAACCGCGATATTACGCATAGCACTGAACGTGAAAACACAATTGGCATTGCGGGTCATAATAGCGAAATAATCGGTCCTGGAATTTTAAGAAGAATGAAACAATCGCGCAACGTTGCCGATGCGCGGGAGATAGAAAAAGAATTACAGGATATTTTTAATGATATACAACGAATACCGGTTATTATGTGCCGTCCCAACATTATCATTGTGTTTGATGAATTGGACAAAGTAGAACCGGGTGACACTAACTCGGAAAAAGAAAACATGCAAACAAAAGCGTCATTGTTTTCTATTGATGCTACGCGGGAGAGGCAAACCGAAATTTTGAAAATTTTATCCAATATGAAATATTTTCTTTCTTCTACCCGCGCGAAATTCATATTCATTGCTGGTCGTGAAATGTACGATATTCATCTGGCCGATGTGTCGGAAAGAAACAATTATATTGGCAGTATTTTTAATGTTGTTATCCTCGTACCAAGTCTTCTCACTGATCATCATACGGGCAAAAAAACATTACCTCAAGAATCGAGTATAGTGTCATTGCCCGAAGAATTTGTTTGTCGCAGGCTTATTCCGCATGATTATCCGGTAGAATCCTATGATTTGGAAAATTATCGAGTGTATTTAGAAAGAGAAATATTTTGTAAAGATACACGACGCGAAGAAATAGGAAAAATAATTGCCATATTGCAGCAATTTATCATTTATCTTGCCCATGTAAGCAAGGGCGCGCCCAAGAAAATGATGCAGCTCTTTGAGTCGTTTGTTGAAATTCGTAATGAAAGGGACGATAAAAAAAATATACTGTTTGTACAACACTATCATAATTCACGGCACTTTTTGTCATTCAACTATTACAAACAATATACGTTAGGTATTATCGCGTATCTGATAACGCCGGTTTTTTACCGTCTCTCTGGAAGTAATATTAAGGAGCACAGTGACAAATTATTGGTGTCGTCATTGCGGTTTGTCGATTTTCTGTTCAAATTTCACAAACATTCTTTTTCATGGAAAATTCTGGATATTTCACCCGAAATGCTGGAAGTAAACCGCGCGCCGGAACTTAAATCGGTTGTCGTGGATTTGCTTAATTATTTGACGCAGATACATATCAACAAGTCCAATTTCAGCCTCTCGGAGTATAAATTCGACAGTTTAATAGCCAATGAGATTTTCGCTATGGCAAAAACGGACGAAGTTTTTTCGGCTCTGTTCAGCTTCTCGCTTGATGAAATGCTGCCATTAAAAAAACATTATCAGGATTTGCTGGAAAAGACCCAGGAAGAATACAGGGATAAAAAGAAATCTTCTGTATTTAAATTTATTGATGCCATTTCTTCATTACAGGTAATGCTGGGCGATTTGTGTTACTACAATGATGAACTCGAAGAAGCGGAAGTATACTATAAAAGCGTAGTACAAGCCTTTCGTAAATCGGAACAAAAAAAAGAAAAAATTACGCTCGAACATTTCTATATATATGTACGCAATATGCTGAGATTGGGGATGATTTATGAAAAACGGAAACAATATGACTTTGCCTACCTGACTTACGGTGATCTTTGTACCCGGATTATTCATGGACGGGATATTCGGATATGTTCGCTACAGCCGCTATATTATGAAGAATTCTCACCCGACAAGAACGATAGGTTCTTTAAGAAAATGACCTATGAGGGATTGAAAATACTTTATTTGCCTTTTATCGCCAAACTACAAATACTTGAATTAAGTCATATAGGTGGAATTACCCGTAATCATTTGGAACGACTGGATAAAGAATTTAAATACCTGACCTATGATATAATCCACGAAGAGGCAAAACTTCTTGAAGCCGAATTTTATTCGCGGGTGGCGGATATTTTGTACTATAAGGATTCGGATTTGAAATGCAAAAAAAATATAAAGAGGATAGAAGATGAAGACAAGTCATATGAAAAGAACGAGAACAAAGATATCTTAACAGATATTTTACCTGAAAATTGTTCTTGCACAGCCTGTTATTACTATCACAAGGCGCTTTCGATTTTGTTAGGTAAACCAGATTTCGATGAACTGAATAAGAAAGGTGGAAATACAGTAATAGAATTACTATGCGCAAGTGTTGAACAACTAAAAAAGAACAATAACAAGAACTACAATATGAAATATTATACGATATTGGCAAGAATACTTTCCGACTGGGGAAATGTATTTTTTTCTTGTGATAGGAAAAATAAGGAAGGTGGATGTTATATCTGTGATGGAAAAAATTGTAATATACGACATACAAATATGTCTGAAGTTATTTTGGAAATATATATTAACTATATAGATTATGAATCAAGAGACGATGACAGAGAAGCTCTTTTAGCTCGCATTAAAAAGCAAGGAGATGATTTTACAAAAATGGAAATCGCCTTTGCAATGTACACAATATCATTGGAATCATATCGCAAAGCCAATCTATATAAACGTTCCGCTTACCAGATATATAAAATGCTCAAATTATTCAAACACTATAAAATTTATAATGATGATTATATCGAAAAATTAAGCAAAAATGCTATTCATTATTTATGGTACGCCAATGAAGATTTAAATGTTATTGAACTCAATAAACGTAAAAAAGATTTTGGTAAAGAGCCGGTTGATAAAATAGTACCTTTGCAAAATCTTTTGGTAGACAGCGAAATTACCAGAATATGGATTACGGTAAAAAAATTAGAATTAAAATCTGTTGAAAACCCAGATGAATTAAAAAAATATTACGATATGCGTATCACCTCGCCTTATAAATTGAATTACAGCATTGAGGAACGTATTTATCGATTGTGGTTGAAATGTAAAATTAATTATAAAGCGTTTGAAATGCTTCTTAAAAATTCAGGAACGGGAGGAGAGTTACAATCTGAAATAGATTTTATTTTGAAAGATAAAAGTTGTAAAAAGACCGCTCAAGAAATTTTTGGAGAATCTTTTGATATTATTCAGGTCTTTGAAAATATTATTGCAGAATCAATCTATTGTTTGACAGACATTGCCCAACTGACAGAAACAATGGACGAAACGTTTGTTTTTACCCATAGTTTTTTGGGTTCAATACATAGACGTCTTTCTTATTGGATAAGGTTGTATGAAACGTATGAAATATATAAAAAAGATAATCCGGATATAGACAAAGTGTCACGGATAGATAAGTATTTAAAACAATATCTTGATGAGGAATGGAGAGAACAGTTATCCGGTTATCGTGAGAACCAACGGGCGTTGTCGCATTACTCCAAATGTCTGGAAATGCACAATGAAGGCAGGGCTTATCATAATATGATAGACACTATGCTCTACCTCAGAGACGATTACAATGACCGTTCAGACCACTTTAATATCGCGGAAGAAAGACACCTTATACTGAATGGGGAAATAGATAGGGAGATTAATGAGATAAAATATCTTTATAATAAATCTAAACTATATAAAATGGATAATTATTATAATCAACAGGACGAGAAAGCGCCTGATATATTGTAACAGCTAAAATTAAAGTATGCAATCTTCTCAGTACTTCCTCAACACTTCAAGCACCGGATGATTTATCCGCTCACTGTTGTTGTACTGCGGAAGATTTTCATGCAGTTTCTCTCCGGTTGAAATTATTCCGAAGTCAAGATTTTTATAGTTCCAGTATGAAAAACCAATCTCCATTTCCTTGAGGACTGAAAGCAGATCGTCATACCAGCGTAGCTGCGATTGAAGCTCGACGGGCGTATAAACGCCGAACTCGTCGCAGATTATCCGCGTATTGTACTTTTTCCTGAATGTATTGACCGGCTCAAATTCCTTTACCAGCCGTTGTCGGTCCCAGACGCCGGCCGACATTGTTAAGCCGTATTTGCGGACAAAACCGGGACCGTAGTCGCCCGGATACGGCCTTACGGTTTTAATTTCAGGATTGCCAATCCACGGCGCGTTCTGGTGGGTGAACAACAGCGGCTCATAAAAATGTACGCAGTAGATCATGTTGTCGTTGTCAAAGGGCGTAAGGCTGTCAAACGTGCTCGGCCAGTTCCACATATTGGAGCCGGTGATTATCGTTGACCGGGGGGCGTGGCGGCGTATTTCGCGGCAGAGCCTGTCTTTCACCTTGTTCCAGATTTCCGCGGTAGGGGCGACCGGCTCGTTGAGCGTTTCAAAGAGAACAAAATCATTATGCGCGTAACGCTCGGCAAGATGGGCCCAGATTTTCTCGGTTTTTTTGATATAAGTGTCATCATCGGAGAAAAGTTTTTGAACGGGACTCTTCGTGGCTTCCGAAAAATCATGTCCCGGACACTCGTGGAGGTCAACTATCAGTTTAAGGCCGTTTTGCCGCGCATACCCTACGGCGCGGTCAAGATTGACCAACCTGTTTTCGACAGGCTTTTCTTCTTCGGTGAAAAACAGGTAGGAGTCAACGGGAACCCGAACATGATCAAAACCCCAGTTTTTTACATAGGCAAAGTCCCCGGCGCCGATGAAAGTTTCCATGTGCCGGTCTATTCCCGGAAATTTATCAGGGTCTTTTTCCTGTATCGCGTCTATTTGGCTGAGCCAGCCGCCCATATTTATTCCGCGCATGCGGGACATATCATTTTCCTCCTGTTATGAGTATACTCTGCATTATGAATCGAATCCATATCAATCAATTAGGCTATAGATCAAACGACCCCAAAAGAGCCGTTATAACCATGAACGCTCCCCATGATGATGCCGGGAAGGATTTCAGTATTGTCCGCGTATCGGATGAAGCGCTTGCCTACAACGGAACGGCGGGCGAACCTGTTTCAGATTCCGCGTCGCGGGACACGGTACGCATAGCCGATTTTTCCGGTTTTACCACGGCGGGGGAATATGTTGTTTGTTCAGGCGCGTCGCGTTCCTTTCCGTTTATAATCGGCGATAATCCCTATGCGGGTTTGCGCGCCGCGTTGCTGGATATGTTTCATTATCAAAAATGCGGCGTTGACCTTGAATGTGGTTTATGGTCTCACTCCGCATGTCATATAACGCCCGCGACAATTTACGGAACAGACAAGAAGAAAGATGTTTCGGGCGGCTGGCATGACGCGGGCGATTACGGACGCTACATTGTCCCCGCCGCCAAAACAGTCGCCGATTTACTGTGGGCGCATAAACTCTCCGCCAATCCTGACGCGCGGCTTTTGGATATTGTCTGGTTTGAAATTGAATGGATGTTAAAGATGCAGGATGAGGAATCAGGCGGCGTTTACCACAAGGTAAGCTGTGAAAAATTTAACGCGTTGGATGAAATGCCGCATGATGAACATGGCGAATTGTTTTTATCGCCCATTTCGGCAACGGCAACCGCCGACTTTGCCGCTTCTATGGCGTTCGCGTCGCGTTTTTATCCCGCTCATAAAGATACCTTGCTCAACGCGGCATGGCGCGCGTGGAACTGGTGCCGCACGCATCCCGACACGGAGGGTTTTATCAATCCTCCCGGCATAAGCACCGGCATTTACGGGGATGACGACAGCAGGGATGAGCGTTTTTGGGCGGCGTGCGTGTTATTTGCCGCGACCGGGGATGAAACCTGCCACGCTTATATTAAATCATGCGGGCTTTTTACCGAAGAATGCCGCGCCGATGTTTTGTTCCCTTTCGGTCTGGGTTGGGGTAATGTAGAAACATACGGGCTTATAGAGTACCTTTTACACGCTGACGGTAAAACGGATGACGGCGTAACGCGGCAGATGAAGGATAAACTTATTCGCTGTTGTGAAATTATTATGAAATTGTATAAAGATAATCCCTACGGCGTTTCGTTAGGTGAAGTTTACCGGTGGGGAAGCAATATGATTGTTGCCAACAACGCCATGATGTTGATATTGGGCAGTCGTTTTACCGCCGAAAGTCAGGCGTATATCGGAGCGGCTTTGGAACATTTTCATTATCTGCTGGGCAGAAATCCGCTTTCACAAAGTTACATTACCGGCTTTGGTTCCCAGGCTCCCCACAACCCGCATCACCGCCCCTCAGTGGCGAAAGGCAGGGCGGTTCCCGGCATGGTTGTCGGCGGGCCCTGCATGAATGTCAACAGGGACCCCGCTATCAACGCCCATTGCGCCGACGCTCCGCCGGCAAAACGTTATGTCGATCATAAAGACAGTTTTGCCTCCAATGAAATTGCCATTTATTGGAATTCCCCGGTGTATTTTGTTATGGCGGCTTTGTGGTTATAATATCTTCAGAAGATTTTACCCAAAGATCACAAAGAGAGGCTTGACCAATTTTCCTGAATCCACTATAGTAAGAGAGAGGTAGCGAAATGGCAGTTAAAGTTAAACCCGTACAGCCTACGGAGATAAAAGACAAAAAGATGGTTCGGGAAGTTATTGAGCATATTCGCAAACCCATTCCGGCGAAAATACTCAAAAGAAACGAAAAACTAATAGCATACTACAAACAGTTTGAGCACTAACCAATGCGTACCCAATTTGGCACAAAAGAGCATTCAAACGCTTTCAATTTGGAACTTTTGGCTGTAACAATACCGCTTAAAAGTTTCTGCTGTAATATTGAAGAATATAACGAATACCTTTATAAAGACGCGCTCCGTTCTCAGAATGACCATATCAGCCTGACTTGGATTTTACAGGAGCGAAATACAGGTGCTATAGCCTCCTATATGTCCTTAATTGCAGACGCAATTAAATTATCCGCTACAGAAAAAGAACTGCATAATCTTAATTATCCGTTCAAGACAATACCAGCCATGAAACTTGCGAAGCTGGCTGTTTCTCAATCGTTTTCAGAAAAATACAAGGGCATAGGTTCTTTTATGATAGGTGCGGCTATGTGGAAAGCTCTCAGTTGCAATAAGGATTACTGCGCCGTGCGTTTCCTTACCGTTGATGCTGATATAGAGCACGACAAAGGCGTTCTTGCCTTTTACAAAAAAAATGGCTTTATCCCCAACGCTGAATATTACAACAAAAACCGTAAAACAATCAGCATGAGAAAAGATATTTACAGCTAAGCGTCAATTATTTCGCGGTATCCCAAAACCTCTCAAGTTTTTTATTGGGCATACATCTTCAAGCGCATAGAGGAATTATTTGTTATGTGGGGATGTCTATGCTCAAAATGATATTGCGGGATATATGAAATTCGTATATAATATATATATAATGGAAGGAGTTATTTATGGATTTGAAATATCATCCAAGAAGGTTCTCAACAAAATTGGATAAATTTATGGCTGATACAGTTCCAGATTTTAGTAATAAAAAAATAACAAAAGCAATTAAAGAAATGATACCAAATAGTTTTGAAGAAACAGGAGAATTAGACGAAATATTCATATATCAAGAATATTATATACAGAATCTAGAAGATAATATGGATGATTTGATATCTGAAAATGATATATTTCTATTTCGCAATTTTTCATCTAGAAAAGCTCTTCTCGGTTGGTATGAAGCTCAAGCGGATTTTTTCTTTACTTATGCACGATTTTTAAATATTGGTTCAAATATATTTGAAATTCCTTTATTCTTGTCCGAAATGTTTGACAAAACCGATTTAGATAAAATTTGTATTAAGGATATAATTCTACCGTATAATGCAATGTATTTATATATTGAATCTAATGAAGAAATGCTTCTTGATGGAAGACAATATAAATTTGAAGGTTGCTACATAACTAAAACAGAACCAAATCATGATAATGCTCGAGAAATTGACATTAATGATACTTTTTTGCATTTTTATTTGACCACTTCCTGCAATAATATTGAATATAAAGATATTGATTTTGCTTCATATCTTTCAAACGAGAAAATATTGGATTTTATAATGTGTTTAGAAGATCAAGGAGATTATACCATAGAAGAATATTTGAATGAGATGGAAAATAATATTTCATTAACAAAAAATAATCTAGAAATATACCTCAATGATGAAATAAAAAAGTGGAAACCATATTTGTCAAAAGTCTTCGCTTATATAATAAATGCATTATTTTTTATTTGTTATCAGGAAGATAAAGATTTTGAAAAAGTTAAGATAAAACAGACAAAAAATAAAAAAGGAAAATTTACCAAAAATGAATTAGAAAAAGAAAATACAATTTTTTTATGTGGAAATAAATTAAAGGAAAGATATAAATCAAATAATATTACGGGTAATATTTTGAGCGCTCACTCAAGGAGAGGTCATTGGAGGAATCAAGCATACGGTAAAAAGTATTTGCAGCATAAAAAGATTTGGATACAACCTGCATTAATACACAAAAATGAAGAAATAAAGATAAATCATATTTATCAAATATCAGAAAATGACAAATAAAGTAAACGTAATGGCACATAACGAAGTTGCAGAAAAAGTAATAATTACATAAAAAACGAGATAAAAAGTAGGTATCTTGTGCGTTTTTTAGCAGTTTATAAGCAAAACCAAGAGTGTTTTTTAGAGGAAAATACTTATTCTGCAATCTCAACAGAGCTTTATAGAGGTTCGGACCATATCGAAACCTTATTCAACAGTTGCACTGAGTGTGATAATATGTTATAATGAAAAATAATAATGGAATGTATATTTCATTAAATTAAACGAAGGAGTTCTTGTATGAAAAAGATTTCGACAATTGGTTTTGTGTGTTTGTTTGTATTTATTACTAATGTATCCATTTGGGCACAATCTGAAGATGACTTTCAGGTAACCCTTACGGCAGACAATAAAGGAGTAGTGATCGTAAAATATAAAGGTACTGTAAGAGATGTACGTATTCCCGCTACAATTCAAGGAATTCCTGTAAGGGAAATAGGATACGAGGCTTTTTTAGGTGAACTAATTGGTTTTACTCGTGTTGATAAAAAACTAACAAGTGTTGTTATTCCAGAAGGGGTTACTAAAATTGGAATACAAGCTTTTAGAGCTTCCAATAGTCTTATTTCAGTTATTTTACCTAGTACACTAACAGAAATAGAAGGTGGAGCTTTTGCTGATTTGCCTTTACTTTCATCAATTAAACTACCAGAAGGGCTTAAGGTAATAGGAGGAAATGCTTTCTCAAGATGTAAATCATTAAAGTCTATTGAATTACCGTCCAGTCTTATTGAAATAGGTTCAACTGCTTTTGAAGGATCTGGTCTTTCATCATTTCCTAACCCATGGCCAGTTGGTGTAACAACAATTGCAAGAAGTATGTTTGAAAATACAAATTTAACTAATGTTGTCATACCTGAAGGGATTAAAATTATATATGCAAGTGCATTTGCAGGTTGTAGATATTTAACTAGTATAACTTTACCATCATCAATAGAAGGTATTGACACTAATGCATTTGCTAACAGTTCATTAACTACTATTGAGATACCAGAATCAGTTACAAAGTTGAAATATGGATATGGTGCATTTCAATATCTCAGTAAACTTAATCTTGCAAGTCAAGCAAGGCTCAGGACACTTAATTATACTGGCAGTTTTTAATATTAAAAAGCGTAACTTTCGCTTATAGGTCTGTAACCGATTCGCCGTCTTTCGGCGGCTCATGTTACGAAAAACCACGGAAATCACGGAGTTTTGATACGATAATACCTTCCTCCTCCGTGAAACTCCGTGTACTCCGTGGTTAAATTCTTCTTCTTCGTGTTCTTTGTGTGAAATCTTCAGAATAAAATCACGGATCAAAAAGCGTCTCTACCGGAACCCTGACCAGGCTGACGTAATGACCGGGGTAGCGGGACTTAAACGCGTTAAATGAAGTTTCGGCGGCGCTTTCAAAAACGGCGACCTGAAAGATGCCGTACTCGTTGAAATAAGGAATCAGCGCAGCGACATGGAAATATTGGCGCATTCGGGGCGTCCCGCGGGGATTGTCTTCGGTTACCGGGGCGCCTAGTTCATTGTTGACCGCGGCAAGATAGAACTTGTTCGGCTCGTCAATGGCGAGGGTGTAGAGCAGGGGCAGCAGCCCCTCAATGCCGTATCCCGCGTTTTCCAAAAAGCCGGGGTATGAATCGGTTTCCGTACCGGCGCGGCTGCGTATAATCACCTGGGAAAAGGGTTCCCGACGCACTTCAATTTCATGCAGACTGCCAAAGGCGGGTGAGTACAGCGTCGTTCCAACCTGCGCGGCAAGGTTCCTGATCCAGTCAAGCCCGAAAAAGGGATCGCGTTGTTTTTCCCACAATGCCGTAAGCGATGAGCCGCGTTCCCCATACGGCGCCTTTAAGGGTGGGATTGCCAGCCGCTCCCCGGTAATGGGTCTGAGAATACCATCAATCAGCCATTTGGTGAAACCGGAACAGTTAAGCCCGGGTTGGCCCTGCTGGTCAAGGCCGGTGTTGATAAACACATAACGCCCCGTCTCGTCAATGGCGCCGTCATCGGCAAAACGCAGTTCCGGCAGCCGTTCCCGAATTTTCGCTATAAAGAGCCGCTGGTCGCGGTAGTTAGCCGGATCAAAATCAAAATACCTGCGGGGGAATTTGTTTCCGGCAAGATTTAACGCATCGCTTAACTGCATGGTATACAGCCGCTCCAGCGGCACCGGCAGGGGCAGGGAACGGACTATATACGCGTCGTAGAGCACCACATCCATCAGGCACTTGTCGGCGGCAAAAGGCCGGAATTGAACATAGGTATGGTAATCGCTGCGGAGGAATATGCGTATTCTGGAAGCGGCTCCGGTATCTTTCCGGCGGGTCAAAATCCAGGAACCCTGCGCCCAACCGGGGAAATACCCGGAGTTGGTGTTCATTTCACGGGCAAAAATCACCATAAATTCGTTTTGCCCCGCCTCGGTCCGCAATTCGACTCTGCCGCCCGAATCAAGGCTATACAGGACGCGGGGTTTAGCCAGCACTTTGCCGGGGATTTCGGTAAGCCAGGAATCTCTGACGCTGGTTCTCAGCGCTGAATCATCGGTGATTTTTCCGATGCCGACATCCATGCTTGACGCCGGATACCCCGCCAGACTTAGAATCAGGCAAAAAGCGAAAAAAAGCGATTTTTGGGTAATGTGAGAGCGCATATCTCCTTTCATTATCGGTGATTTTCATGTATAATTGTAGAGGAGGAGCATTGACCATGAAACTTTATAGCCGGGCGCAGGTTGTATTTATATCAATTGTAAGCTGCCTGATTGTGGTGCTTTTTATGGTGGGCGTGGGACTGCCCTCTCTGCTGTCAAAAAAACAGGGGAACCGGCAGAATATGCAGGAGACCACCCTGGATACGGATATAACGGTACTGTCGGCGGCCTTGCCGGATTCTATGCCGTCGGCTTTATCCGATACATTGGCTTTTGAGTCTCAGGCCGTGCAATCGGTGATTCCCTATACCGAAGACGAGCGTGAAAATATTTCTGTCTACGAAAGACTGAACACGGCGGTGGTCAATATCACCACCGAAACTATGGCGATTAACTGGTTCCTTGAGCCGGTTCTCCAGGAGGGAGGCTCCGGTTCCGGTTCCATTATTGATACCCGCGGCTATGTATTAACCAGTAACCACGTTATACAAAACGCCCACAAGGTGTTTATCAACCTCGCCGACGGCAGCCAGTTTGAAGGAACCGTTGTAGGCATTGATCCGGAAAACGACATCGCCGTTGTTAAATTCAATCCCCCCCGCGGCATGGAATTGCGGACGGTTCCTTACGGCGATTCCAGCAGGCTGAAGGTGGGGCAGAAAGTGCTGGCTATCGGGAATCCCTTTGCCCTTGAGCGGACCCTCACCGTCGGCATTGTTTCCGGTCTGGGCAGACCGATTCAAATTAACCGCCAGCACGTTGTCCGCGATATGATTCAGACCGACGCTTCGATTAACCCCGGCAATTCAGGCGGCCCCCTTCTGGACACCCAGGGCCGGATGATAGGCATTAACACGATAATTATTTCCCCATCCGGCGGTTCAGTCGGAGTTGGCTTTGCCATTCCGGTAAACACCGCCAAACGGGTGGTCAACGAACTGATCCAGTACGGTAAAGTCCGCCGGGGCTGGATTGACGCGAACATGGTGCAGCTTTTTCCCGCCCTGGTTCGTTACGCGAAGTTTCCGGTTAACTCCGGCCTGCTGATTTCCCGCACCCGCAAGGGAGGGCTTGCCGATAAGGCGGGTTTGCGGCAGGGCTCCGATCCGGTGCAATACGGCCGCAGCGTTATCTATCTGGGCGGCGACATTATTACCGCGGTTAACGGCGTAAATATAAATACCCTGTCCGATCTGTATTCGGTTCTTGAGCACAGCAAGCCCGGCGACATGGTTAAACTTGACGTTATACGGGGCGGCAACCCGATGAAACTGGAAATACCACTGGCCGACCGTGAAGAGGTTTTAAATCAATAATGGGACTTAACGACACGCCTTCCGCGAACCGCGTCCACATCGGTTTTTTTGGCCGGCGTAACGCGGGAAAATCAAGTCTGGTAAACGCGGTGACCGGCCAGGATTTGGCGCTCGTTTCCGAGGTCAAGGGAACCACTACCGATCCGGTGTACAAGGCGATGGAACTGCTGCCCCTTGGCCCGGTTATGATCATCGACACCCCCGGTATCGACGATGAGGGCACGCTGGGGGAACTGCGGGTGAGCCGCGCCCGGCGCGTCCTCAACAAAACCGATGTCGCCGTGCTGGTGCTCGATTCAGAAAATTCACCTGACAACGCGCTGTATCCTACCGAAAAAGAACTTATCGCGATTTTTAATGAGAAAAAGATTCCCTTTATTATCGTACACAACAAGTGCGATTTGTTTATGAATACAGACGGGACTTCCGCTGCCCCCCTGGCGGCGGCCTTGCCGGCGGCATTACCGGTCAGCGCCCAAACCGGGTACAACATAAATTTACTGAAAGAAAAAATTGCCGCCCTTGCCCTTACCGGAGAACCTGAGAAGCGGCTGGTTGCCGATCTTATTCATCCCCTGGATTTTGTAGTCCTGGTAATCCCCATTGATAAAGCCGCTCCCAAAGGGCGGCTGATCCTTCCCCAGCAGCAGGTTATCCGCGACATACTGGAAGCGGGCGCTGTCGCCGTCTCCGTCAGGGATTTTGAACTGAAAGACACCTTGGCGCGTCTGGGAACAAAAGCCGCCCTGGTAATAACCGACAGCCAGGCTTTCGCGCGTGTTTCCGCCGAAACGCCGGCGGATATCCCCCTTACTTCGTTTTCAATTTTATTTGCCCGTTTCAAGGGCTGGCTGGACACCGCCGTTCGCGGCGTTGCCGCGCTGGATACCCTGCGCGACGGCGACAAAATCCTGATTTGCGAGGGCTGTACCCATCACCGCCAGTGCGACGACATTGGCACGGTCAAACTCCCCCGCTGGATACGGAACCACACCGGCAAAGAACCTGAATTCCGTTTCCGTTCCGGCGGCGACTTCCCTGAAGATCTTTCCCCGTACAAAATGGTCATCCACTGCGGGGCCTGTATGCTCAACGAGCGCGAAATGCAGTACCGCCGCCGCTGCGCCGAGGATCAAAATATTCCCTTCACCAATTACGGCACAACCATCGCCCACATTCAGGGTATATTACAGAGAAGTATCGCGATGTTGTAGAGGGAAGAATTAACCACGGAGGACACGGAGTTTCACGGAGGAAGATGAATTAAGATGAATTAAGATACTAATATCTTAAACCTCCGTGAAACTCCGTGTACTCCGTGGTGAAATTTCTTCAAATGTTACAGAATACCAGGAGAGGTAGAGTCATGAAAAGATTTGCATTGTTTGCCGGCATATTTTTATTGTTTGTTACCGGGTTCTGCTTTGCCGCCGACCCTGTCGAAGGGTTCTGGATAAGCGTGGATGACAAAAGCGGAAAAGTAACCGCCGGCTGGGAAATCTACGCCGACGGGGATACGCTTTACGGAAAAATTCTTTCAGTGGCGGATTATCCCCAGGACGCGAAGGCCGTCAAATGCAAAGACAGTTACCGGGGTTTTCCCCCGCCGGGAAAAGTCAGTGAAATGCCCGTTATTGGTACCCCCTGGATTTTCGGTTTGAGCCGGGACAAACCAGGCGTCTGGGTCGGCGGACAGATTATTGATCCCGAAACCGGCGGCATGTACAAATGCCGCATAACCTATCATCCTAAAACCGACACTCTGGAAATGCGGGGCGAAATAGGTTTGGGCATAGGCCGCAGCCAATTCTGGCGCAAATGCAGCCGTGAGGAGGCGGCGGCTCTGAAATAAGGGGTGACAGACGCTTTTTTATAGAAAAAATTTTACCATGTGATAATTTTCAGGTTTTTACCCCATACCAATATCCGATTACGAAAGAATGCGAATAAAGGCCCGGTAAATAATGCCATAATGATAGTTCCCACTCCGGGTATATTGCCCAATAAGAATCCTATACTTACACAGATCAAGTCCGTTCCGATTCTGACCCAACGATACATATTTTGATTCCCGATTTTTTTTGTTATTATAAGCCCGATAGCGTCATAAGGTGAAACGCCTACATGAGTATTGAAATACATTCCTGAACCTATAGACACCAATAAAATTCCGGAAACCATCATTCCGATGCGTAAAACATATAATGCTGTTCCCTCAATCAATATTAAATTACAGAGGAAAACTCCTAAATCAGACACATAACCGGTAAGCACTATGGCCGCGACAGTTCCCAAACCAATTTTAGACCGATCGAAAATTAAAACGATCAATATCATTAAAGAACTGGATATGGCAAAGGTGGTTCCAAAAGTAAATTCAAGTTTTTTAAATACCGCAAGATGCAATCCGTTCATGAAACACATATAAGGATCAATTCCAAAATTGGCGTAACGCATAAAACCAACGCCAATTCCTATAATAAAAACGCCTGTAATGCACATTATTGCTTTTAAATAATATTCTCTGCAAAAATATTTCAACGGTATCATTTCATCTTTGTTTATGGTTTTGTATAAGTATAAAACATTCCATGATATTTTGTCAACCAATTTCCTGATAATTTTCGCGATAATAATTATTATTGCGCTTAACACGCTGGTATATGCCGTTTTAATGGCGGTTACAGCCATGTTATTCTTTAGATCATTTATGCCTTCATCGTATTAATCAGCCTTCCCGGGAAAAAAGTCATGAACCGTGTTCTCCTATTGAGTCAGGCAAAATATTTTCACTATAATAAAGACATTGTGGCGTATCTCTATGAAACCCATCTTCACACAGCCGGCGTCAGTAAATGCGCGGTCTCGGCAGGCGCTGATTATATTGCGGGATACAAGGATAAAGGGTATTCCGGCATCATCGTGACCGACCATTTTTTTAACGGGAATTGCGCGTTATCAAGAGCGCTGCCGTGGAAAGAATGGGTAAACCGGTTTTACCGGGGTTATGAGGAAGCGAAAGAAGAAGGTGAACGGCGGGGGCTGGATGTTTTTTTCGGCTGGGAGGAAACATTTGACAGCTGCGATGATTATCTTGTATACGGACTTGACAAGGACTGGCTGTTGGAACATCCGCAGGCGCGAAGCTGGACAAGGGGCGAACAGTATCGCGCGGTAAAAGAAGCGGGAGGCTGTGTGGTGCAAGCCCATCCCTTCAGGCAGCGTTATTACATAGCAAAAGTAATCCTTTCTACCGGATGTGTTGACGCGGTTGAAGCCGCCAACGGCGGACATGAAGACGTATCCTTCGACGCTCTGGCGTATCGTTACGCGCAAAAACTGGGCAAGCCCATGACCGCGGGAACCGATATTCATGACGCTTCCGTTATATATAGCGGGGAGATATTTGGCGTATACCTGGAAAGGAAACTGACCTGTATTGCCGATTATGTAAAAATAATTCTCAATAATGAGATAACAGGCATTAAAACAGATATGCCCCGGTTTGATTTTCACGGCACGGAACGCGTAAGGCTTCCGGTAGAGGTGCGGGACAAGAATGACAAGATTACCGGCCAATCATGGAATGAACTAATATGAATGTTTATAGGCGCCGCGTGATTCCTGCCGCCGGAATCATTACTTTCGAATGGTAAGCGCGGCCTTTACCAGCCCCAAAAAAAGCGGATGCGGTTTATTGGGACGGCTTTTGAATTCGGGATGAAATTGTACGCCGGTGAAAAAACGGCGATCCGGGAGTTCGACCGCTTCGACCAGGTTGCCGTCCGGCGACGCGCCGCAGATAACCAGTCCTTTGCCCGTCAAATTCTCCCGGTAATCATTATTAAATTCAAAGCGGTGGCGGTGCCGCTCGCTTATTTCCGCCGCGCCGTACAGCCTGTGCAGCAGCGTGCCTTGCGTAACTTTACAGGGATAAGCGCCCAGGCGCATAGTGCCGCCTGAGCCGACCATGCCGGTCTGATCGGGCATAAGATCAATGACGCAATGCGGCGAAGTCTCGTCAAATTCACTTGAATTGGCGCGTTCCAGCCCGCAGACGTTACGCGCAAATTCAATTACGGCAATCTGCATTCCCAGGCAAATTCCCAGATACGGTATGTCGTTCTCCCGCGCGTAACGGCAGGCGGTAATTTTTCCCTCAATCCCCCGGTCGCCAAAGCCGCCGGGAATGATCATGCCGTCTGTTTCGCGTAACAATTTACCCGCGCTTTCGTTTGTTACATCCTCGCTGTCAATCCATTGAATGTTTACTCCGGCGCCGGTTTCAAAACCCGCGTGGTTAAGGCTTTCAATAATGGACAGATACGCGTCATGTAACTGGATATATTTTCCCACAATGGCGATGTTGGCTTCCTGTTTTCTCTCGCCTATTTTGCCAACCATGTTTTGCCACTCGCTTAAATCAGGCTCTTGAACGTCAAGCCCCAGTTCACGGCAGACAACCTTGTCCAGACCGTTTTTATGAAGCATCAGCGGCGCTTCGTACAGGGAGGAAATAGTGATGTTTTCTATGACGCAATCGGGTTTTACATTGCAAAAGAGCGATATTTTATCCTTAATGCCGTTACTTATGGATTCATCAGCCCGCGCAATGATGATGTTAGGCGAAATACCGATAGCGCGCAGTTCCTTGACCGAGTGCTGGGTAGGCTTGGACTTGTGTTCGCCCGAGGCTTTCAGATACGGAACCAGGGTTACATGGATAAAAAGGCAGTTTTCACGGCCTTTTTCAAGGGAAATCTGCCGGATTGCCTCCAGAAAAGGCTGGCTCTCAATATCGCCAGTTGTGCCTCCAATCTCGGTAATCAGTACGTCGGCGCGGCTGTTTTCCGCCCCGGCATAGATAAAATTCTTTATCTCACCGGTAACATGGGGAATAACCTGCACGGTACTGCCAAGATAGGCCCCCGCGCGTTCGCGCTCAAGCACATTCCGGTACACCTGGCCGGATGTCAGATTACTGAGTTTAGTCAGGTTTTCGTCAATAAAACGCTCGTAATGCCCCAGGTCAAGGTCCGTTTCCGCGCCGTCATCGGTGACAAAGACTTCGCCGTGCTGGAACGGGCTCATGGTTCCGGGATCGACATTCATGTACGGATCAAGCTTCTGCGCGGCGACCTTTAAGCCCCGCTGTTTAAGCAGCCTGCCCAGCGACGCGGCGGTGATTCCCTTGCCCAGTCCCGATACAACGCCGCCGGTTACGAAAACATATTTGGTCATATTTCGCCCGCTCATATTTCCACCGTCCCGTTAAATACTTTTATGCAATCGCCTGTCATATATACCGCCTCATCGGTGTAACGAATAATTAAATCCCCGCCGGGTAACTGTACCTTGATATCCGTGTCCTTGTCGCAGTATCCGTTCAATACCGCGGCAACCGCCGAAGCGCAGGCGGCGGTTCCGCTGGCCTGTGTTTCACCGCTGCCGCGTTCCCACAAGCGGATTTTCAAATGGTTTCTGCCCATAACATTGACAAATTCCGCGTTCACCCGGTCGGGAAACAGCGGGTCGTTTTCAAACAGGGGTCCTATTTCACTTAACGCAAGGCCATCCAGCCTGTTACGGAACACTACGGCGTGGGGATTGCCCATGGAAACACAGGTAATCTCGTACTCTTCTCCGCCAACAGTCACTTTTCTTTTAATCACGCTTTCTCCCGTCAGGTTCACGGGAATCTTTTCAGGGCGCAATTCCGCGCGTCCCATATTCACCTTGACGGATGATACCGCTCCGTTCCGTGTGGAGAGATAAAGTTCTTTTACGCCGCTCATGGTCTCAATCCGCATATCGCGCTTTTGTACAAGCCCGTTGTCGTACAGGTATTTTCCGACACAGCGAATGGCGTTGCCGCTTATGCCGCCCTCGCTGCCGTCACGGTTGAACATCCTCATTTTCGCGTCGGCAATAACGGACGGCAATATCAGCACAACGCCGTCGCCGCCCACGCCGGTATGCCGGTCGGACAAAAACACGGACAGCGATTCGGGCGAATTGATTTCCGTATCGAAACAGTTGAAATAAATATAATCATTGCCGCAGGTGTGCATTTTGGTGAAGGCAAGTTTGGTGCGTTCGCTTCTCAGGCGGTTGATGTCAACCAATTCGGTATTGATTTCGCTGTAGCCGGAAAGCAAGCCGTCCGCCAACGCGTTTGCCGTATCGATGGATGTCAGGCACGGCACGCCAAGGGAGCAGGCTTTTCTGCGCAGTTTCACGTCGTCTAACGCCGGGTCTCTGCCCTTTTCGGACGTAGAGATGATATAACTTATCTGTCCGCCCGCCAAAAGAGTTTCCGTGTTGACTTCCTTGTTATCGGTAATTTTATCTGTCGGCTGAACATCGAAACCTTTTTCCGCAAGATAGCGGGCGGTTCCCCGCGTCGCGTGCAGTGAAAATCCGCATTGCACAAATTTTTTCGCCACATCGGTAATTTCCGCCTTGTCGCTGTCCCTCACGGTAATCAATACGCCGCCTTTTTTCTTCATCTTGTATCCCGCGGCGACAAGCCCCTTATACAATGATTCCTCAAAATTTTTTCCTATGCCTAAAACCTCTCCGGTAGACTTCATTTCAGGCCCCAGGTGCGTATCCACGCCGGCCAGCTTTTCAAAAGAGAAAACGGGTACTTTGACCGCGACATAGGGCGGAATTTTCCCGATGCCCGACGTATACCCCAGCGCGGAAAGCGTTTGACCGGCGCTGATTTTGGTGGCAAGCTCGCACATGGGGATGCCGGTAACTTTGCTGAGATAGGGGACGGTGCGGGATGCACGCGGATTAACCTCAATGACATAAACATCGTTTTCATAGAGGACATACTGAATATTGACCAGACCCTTGACATTCAACGCCATACAGAGTTTTTCCGTAACGGCAAATATCTTTTCGGCGAGGGCGTCGTCTATGTTGAGGGCGGGATATACGGCGATGCTGTCACCGGAATGGATGCCGGTACGCTCAATATGTTCCATTATGCCGGGAATAAACACGTTTTTACCGTCGCAAAGGGCGTCAACCTCTATCTCCAGCCCTTCAAGATACTTGTCAATCAGCACCGGGTTTTCCTGTTTTGAGCGCAGGATGATTTCCATATACTCACGGATATCATCCTGAGAAAACGCGATGATCATGTTCTGCCCGCCTAATACATAGGACGGGCGCATAAGGACGGGAAAGCCAAGTTTTTCGGCGGCGTCCAAAGCTTCCGCTTCCGTCATAATACCAAAACCTTTGGGACGTTTTATCTGCAATTTTTCCAGCAGAACGTCAAACCGCTGCCTGTCCTCGCAAATGTCGATGCTCTCCGCCGAAGTGCCGATGATATTTACGCCGCGCTCATGGAGTTTTTTGGTCAGCTTGATCGCCGTACCGCCCCCGAACGCGACAATGACGCCTAACGGTTTTTCAATTTCGATTATGCTCATCACATCGTCAATGCACAGCGGTTCAAAATACAGCCGGTCGGCGGTGTCGAAGTCGGTTGATACCGTTTCCGGGTTGTTGTTAATGACGATAACTTCGTATCCCAGGCTTTTCAGCGTCCATACGCAATGCACGCAGGCGTAATCAAACTCAATACCCTGACCAATGCGAATCGGCCCGCTGCCCAGCACGACAATCCGCTGCTTATCGCTTTTTTGGATAAACGGCTGTGCCTCATTTTCCGTTCCGTTCTGAATAGAGTAAAAATACGGCGTTTTGGCTTCAAATTCACCTCCGCAGGTATCTACCATTTTGTATATTAATGGGGTATTTGCAGTCATAGCCGTCCTTGGTTTGCTAAAGCATACTGCTATTTTACGGCGTATTTGTCAAGGGTCCCGGATTTTGGTAATGTGCGCTTGTCATAAAACTTCTCTCTTGTTATACTATACATATTACTCAGTTCGATAAACAATTTACTCAGTATATTGATTAAATAGGAGCAGTGTTATGTATAAGCGAAAACTGGTGGACCAGCTTAAAACGCGGATGAAGGAAAAACGGCTTTTTATGCAGATTGTGATGGGGCCCCGGCAAACCGGCAAAACAACGGCGGTGCTGCAGGCTCTGGAGTCTCTTGCCAAACCGTATCATTTTGTCAGCGCTGACGATCCGGTGGTGGTTTCCCCGGAATGGCTCCGCAATGAATGGGAAAAGGCCCGGCTTATGCAAAAACAGGCCAGGCGGGAAGTTATTCTGGCCATCGACGAGGTGCAAAAAGTTCCCCAATGGCCGTCCATGGTAAAGTTCCTGTGGGATGAAGATACCCGCAAAAAAAATCCCGTTAAAGTGATACTGTCCGGTTCATCTTCCCTGCTTATCCAAAAGGGCCTGAACGAATCAATGGCGGGCCGTTTTGAAGTGTTATTCTGCCCGCACTGGAATTATCAGGAATGTAAAACGGCCTTTAAATACACACTGGATGATTTTCTGTTTTTGGGGGGCTACCCCGGAGCGGCCGGATTAAAAAAAGATATGCAGCGGTGGGTTCGTTATATGGGTTCATCAATTGTGGAGCCGGTTATTTCAAAAGACGTACTCATGATGGAAGAGATCCGCAAGCCCGCCTTGCTCCGTTCGTTGTTTATTCTGGGAGCGTCTTATTCCGCCCAGGAATTGTCCTATACCAAAATGCTGGGACAGTTGGCCGACGCGGGTAATACGGTAACGCTTGCCCACTATCTGGAACTGCTGGCAAATGCGAACATACTGTGCGGTCTTCCCAAGTATTCGGTCAACAAACTGCGTTCCAGACAGAGTTCCCCCCGGTTTATGGTCTATGATACGTCGCTGTTGATATGGTCCGCCGGAGCTTCCCGAAAGCGTTTTTTTGAAATGCCGGACACGAGGGGGCATTTGGTTGAAAGCGCGGTAGGGGCCTGTCTTTTGGCCCGGGGAAAGGAAGAAGGGTTTTCCGTTTACTGGTGGAGGGACCGGGACAAGGAAGTTGATTTTGTGATTGAGAGCGGCAATTCCGCTCATGAAACGGGCGCCCTTACCGCTATTGAGGTAAAAAGCGGCAGGGTTAAACATACCGGGGGCAGTATGGAATTTATCAGACGGTACCCGCATGCGTTAAGTGTAACCGTAGGGGGCGATGGCTGTAGTCTTGAAGATTTTCTTGAAGGGAAGATTCCCTTGTTCAAGTGAGCGGATACCCGCATTTGACCATTTCGTATTCCCGCAGGGCTTCCTCAATAAGCGGCTCAAGTTCAAGCGACTGATAGATCTGCGCGGCTTCGCCGGGATCGCCGCGTAAGACGGGGTGGGGCGGGCTGAACAGGACGCAGCAGTCCTGATACGGCTCAATGGAGATACGGTAACTGCCGATTTGTTCCGCCTTCCTGATGATCGATTCTTTGTCCATGCCGATCAGGGGCCGCAGTACGGGAAGGGTAACGATGCTTTCAGTGCAGTTTAAATTTTCTATGGTTTGGCTGGCAACCTGGGAAAGGCTTTCCCCGGTAATGAGGCACTTGCTTTTTATCTTGCGGGCTATTTTTTCGGCGCAGTCCATCATCGCCATGCGGAGCAGTACCGTGGCCCAGGGCAGGGGAGCGCGTTCCTTTATCCGCATCTGGACTTTGGTAAAACCCACGATATACAAACGTATCCCCATGCAGTAGCCGCCGAGGGTTTCCGCGAGGCGTACTGTTTTTTGCCGCGCTTCGGCGGATGTGTAGGGGTAGGCGTGAAAATGTACCGCGTCAATTCCCATGCCCCGCGACGCCATAAGGAAGCCCGCCACCGGGGAATCTATCCCGCCGGACAGCAGCACAAGGCCCCGGCCCGCGGTTCCCACCGGCAGTCCCCCCAGGCCCTTGCGCGCGTCGCTGTAAACATACGCCTTCTCGCGTATTTCAATATAAATGACCGCGCCGGGGTGGTGAACATCGACCTTAAGACCGGGAACATTGTCCAATACCGCCTGACCGCAGCTACAGCGCAGGGCAAATGAATCATGGGGAAAACTTTTGTCGGTTCTGCGGGCCTCTATTTTGAACGTGGTAATGCCTTGCGCCGACAATTTGCGCGCTTCTTCAACACAGGCGGCTATTACCGCTTCGATGGTTTTGGGAAGGCTGCGGGTCTGCGCCCAGCCGGAAATTCCCATTAAGCGGCTTAACGCGCCTTCTACCGATGATTGATCTTTTTCCGCGGCGTACAGATAAAAGCGGTCGTTGTTCATTTCAAGACGCACATTAAAGCCCGCAAGCATTGTCCGCAGATTGCGCCGTAACACCGCTTCAAAGGACTTGCGGTTATCGCCTTTGAGGACAAGTTCTCCCGGTTTCAAAAGCCAGATGAGCGGCTGGGACTCTGTTACAGAAATTTTAACACCTCCGCGATAGCCTCGATCAATAAATCAATTTCTTCATCGGTGGTTGACCAGCCCTGGGAGATACGGATACCTTCAAGGCTCAAATTGTCATCAACGCCCATAGCGGCTAACACCGGGCGTTCAGGCGAATGGGAGGAGCAGGCGGAACCGGTAGAAACGGCAAAGCCCGCATCGTCCAGCGCGCGGACCATTACCTCGCCGGGGATGTTCTTAAATCCGGCCTGTAGGATATACGGTGAAAAACGTTCATCGTCAATGTCCCGCTCAGCGGGGATAAGGCGGCAGCGTTCGAGCTTACCCAGCGCGGACAGTAAATGTTTCCAGCGGCGGCGGGCGTCGGCAAGTTCATGGTTCAGTTTTTCCGGCAGGGCGTGGAGTTCAAGGCTGTACGCCAGAGCCAGCGCGCCGGCGACATTTTCCGTGCCGGGGCGTATCCCCTTTTCCTGACCGCCGCCTGAATATAAAATTTCCAGGGGCCGGCGCAGATACAAAAGGCCGATGCCCCGCGGCCCGCCGATCTTATGCGCGCTCAATGACGCGGAATCAATATCCCAGCCGGCGATGTCCAGCGGGATTTTTCCGGCGGCCTGCACCAGGTCGCAGTGGAAGTGAAGGGGAGGGCCGTTTCTGCCGCGCAGAATATCCCGCAGGGCGGTTATGTTGTTGATGGTTCCCGTCTCGTTATTGACCGCCATGATTGCGGCAAAGCGGGTGTCGCCGTATTTATCCAGCGTTTTTGACAGCAGGTCTCCGGTTACCGCGCCTGAAGAATCAAGGGGGATACGGCCAATGGGTTTTCCCAGCCGTTCCAGCGTTTGCAGATTTTCGCTTATGGAAGAATGTTCCGCGGCGGAGGCGAGCATACGCCCGCCGCTCCGGCGGGCCAGGCAGGAGTATAACGGAATACAGTTTGACTCAGTGCCGCCTGAGGTAAAATAAACGGTTTCAACAGGAATACCTAAAACCGTGGCGCAGCGGGCGCGGGCGCTTTCCAGCGTTTCACGGGCTGCCCGTCCTTCCTGATGCGGAGAGGAAGGATTCCCAAAAGGGAGAGTCATATCAAGGGGAGGAAGTTCCGGCGCCGCGGTGGCGGCCCAGTCAAAGTAATGGCGGTTTTCAGCGGAGTATTTGGAATCCATTTCGTTCATTGAATATCATACTAGGCTACCTTTCACTTTTATATTATAGTTATAGTGCATTTTACCGGAAAAAAACATAAAAGTAAAGATACGGAGAAACACATGAAAGTTTTGAAATTTGGCGGTACGTCGGTCGGCAGCCAGGAGGCAATAGGCCGGATTATTGAGATCCTTAAAGACCCGGAGCATGCGGGAAAAACTCCGGTAGTGGTGGTTTCCGCTTTTTCCCATGTGACCGACGCCCTTATCGACCTGGCCCGCAAGACGGCCGGTGGTGATGCCTATCAGGGTTTGTTTGAAGAACTGGCCGTTCGGCACCGGGATACGGCGTCACATTTCCTTAAAGGCGAGGAACGGAAGCATGCTCTTGCGGGGATTGACGGTCTTTTTGACGAGTTAGGCCGTATTCTGGAAGGGATTTCCCTGTTAGGTGAACTTTCCGCCCGCACTTTGGACCTGGTTATGAGTTTTGGGGAGCGGCTTTCCGCGTTGTTGTTGACCCATGTTTTTACCGTAAACGGCATAAACTCGGCCTTTCTTGACACCCGCCCTCTTATTAAGACCAATGACCGTTTCGGGAACGCCCAATACCTTCCCACTCCAACTTTTACCAATATCCGTTCTTTCTTTAAGGGCCTGCCCAAAAAGAAAGCGCCCGTACAGGTGGCAACCGGTTTTATCGCTTCAACCATGGACGGGCAGACGGCTACTCTGGGACGCGGCGGATCCGATCTGACCGCGGCGATTTTCGGCGCCGCCCTCAAAGCGGATGAGGTGGTGATATGGACCGACGTTGACGGAATCCTGACTGCCGACCCCCGCATGGTAAAAAACGCTTTCAGAATTGACGAGATATTGTACGCCGAAGCGATGGAAATTTCCCATTTTGGCGCAAAAGTTCTTTTTCCGCCCACGGTCAAACCCGCCCTGGAGCAAGGCATTCCCATTTCGATCCGTAATACCTTTAACCCCGCAGGCGGCGGCACCCGCATTGTAAGCGACGCGGAGGAAGGGGAATATCCCATCAGGGGGATAAGCTCGATAAACCACATTGCCCTGGTGCGGATTCAGGGGCCGGGCATGATAGGCGTTGCCGGTTTTTCGGCGCGGGTTTTTGGCGCGCTGGCCCGCCGGGGAATCAGCGTGATTCTTATCACCCAAAGTTCAAGCGAATACTCAATTTGTTTCGCCGTGCTGCCCGCGGATGCCCGCCACGCTGAAAAAGCCATTGAAGAGGAATTTGCCGCGGAGATTCATTCCGGCGTCATTGACAAGCCGGTATCACAAACAGACCTTTCGATCATCGCGGTGGTCGGCTCAAAAATGAAAAGCGCTTCCGGCATTTCGGGGAAATTTTTCCACGCGCTGGGACGAAACGGCATTAACGTGGTCGCCATCGCCCAGGGTTCTTCGGAGATCAATATTTCAGCGGTTATTGCGCGGCAGGACGAGGCAAAGGCCATGAACGCCGTGCATGAGGCGTTCTTCCATGCCACGGTACGTTCGGTGAACCTGTTCCTCATGGGGACGGGACTCATCGGCGGAACTCTGCTGGAACAAATTGCCGGCCACCGGAAAATACTTGCGGAAAAAGACCAGATCAATATTAACCTTATCGGGGTTGCCAATGACAAACGGATGCTGTTTAACCCTGGGGGACTTGATCCCTTGAAAGCCAAAACTCTGGTCAATACAGAAGGGGAACACGCGGCGGGTAAGGCCGGAAAAAACAAAAACGCGGCGGGAACGGAATATCCCATTGAGCCGGTTAATCTGAAAGTATTTGTTGAAAGGATGATTTCGTATAACTTGCCCAACGCCTGTTTCTGCGACTGTACCGCCAGCGATGAAGTTTCCGCGTTGTACGCGAAAATTTTGGGCGCGTCCATTCCGGTTGTTACACCTAACAAACGCGCCAATTCCGGCAAACTGGAGTATTACCGGAAATTGACCGGTTTTTCCCGCGACCGGGGGATTCCTTACCTGTACGAAACCACCGTCTGCGCGGGCCTGCCGGTAATTTCAACCCTGCGGGATTTGTACCTTTCAGGCGACCGGGTGCGCCGCATTGAAGCGGTTCTTTCGGGAACTTTAAGTTTTATTTTCAATAATTTTGACGGCAAGAAATCTTTTTCCGCCCTGGTGCGGGAGGCAAAGGCCAAAGGCTATACCGAGCCGGATCCCCGCGACGATCTGAACGCCATGGACGCGGCCCGCAAAGCCCTGATTCTTGCCCGCGAGTGCGGCCTTTCCCTTGAATTTGCCAATGTCGCCATTGAACCGATTTTGCCCCGCGCCTGTTTCAAGGCGAAAAATGTTGACGCTTTCTTCAAGGAACTGGAAAAATCAGACGCCGTATTTGAAAAACGCCGCTCCGAAGCCGCCGCGCAGGGAAAGGCTCTGCGCTATATTGCCGTTATTGAGGAAGGTTCCGCGAAACTTGCCCTGAGGCCGGAAGCGGCGGACAGCCCCTTCCGTTCACTGGTAGACAGCGACAACATGGTGGTAATTACCACCGACCGTTATTCGAAACTGCCGATGGTGATCAAGGGGCCCGGCGCGGGCGCGCAGGTAACCGCCGGCGGTATCTTTGCCGACATTGCGCGGATTGCGCGGCCGTTGGTATAGAAGAAGAATAAAAACCACGGAGGACACGGAGTACCACGGAGTTTTGGTACGAATATCTTTTATTCCTCCGTGAAACTCCGTGTACTCCGTGGTAAAATTTTTGGGGGCTGAAGTAATGAGCGGTTCCCTAAGGAGATTGTAATGCCAATAGCAGCGGGAATACGCGATGCCCTGGGTTCATCGTCAATGATACGCAAAATGTTTGAGGAAGGGAATCAGCTTAAAAAACAGCATGGCGCGGACAAGGTGTTTGATTTTTCACTGGGGAATCCCGATCTTGACCCGCCGCCTGAATTTCACCAGGTTTTGCTGAAACTTGCCGAAGAAGACAAAAAAGGCTCCCACGGTTATATGCCCAACGCGGGTTTTGCCGATGTGCGGGAAGCCCTTGCCCGTAAAGCCTCGCGGGAACATCAGGTTCTCATTGATTATTCGCATATCGTTATGGCGGTCGGAGCGGCAGGCGGGCTGAACGCGGTGTTTAAGACGATCTGTGATCCCGGCGACGAAGTGATTGTTATGCGCCCCTATTTTATGGAGTACCGTTCCTATACGGGAAATCACGGGGCAAAATTGGTTGAAGTAGACTCTCTTCCCGATTTTAACCTGAATATTGACGCTATCGGCGCGGCGCTTTCGCCCAAAACCGCGGCGGTATTGATAAATTCACCTAACAATCCCACAGGGAAAATTTACCCCGCGCGCAGCATCGCCGCGCTTGCCGATATTTTGCGCAAACACGGGGAAAAAACCGGACGTTTGCCCTACCTTGTTTCCGATGAGCCGTACCGTGAAATCGCGTATAACGTTGAAGTTCCGCCGGTGTTGAACGCCTACAGTGAATCAATCGTGGTGAATTCCTATTCAAAGAGCCTGTCCTTGCCCGGCGAACGGATCGGCTACATCGCGGTAAGCCCTGACATTACCGACAAAGCCGACGTGATGAACGGCCTGATTTACAGTACCCGCATACTGGGCTATGTCAACGCGCCGGCGCTGATGCAGCGGATTGTGGCTGAATTAACCAAAGCGGTAGTTGATGTCGCCGTTTACGCCCGCAGACGCGACGCTTTTACCGCGATTCTTGACGAGGCGGGAATAGAATACGCCGTGCCGCAAGGGGCATTTTACCTGTTCTGCAAGGTACCACCGCGGCGTAAAGGATCAGAGGCGGGCGATGACGCGGCGTTTGTAAACCACCTCAAACAGCATTTGATTTTAGGCGTACCCGGTGCCGGTTTCGGCAAACCCGGCTGGCTGCGTTTCGCGTATTGCATTGATGAGACAATAATCCGCGCTTCCGCTTCTGCTTTTAAGAAGGCAATGGAAAGCTGGTAGGAAAGCAAATAACAAAAGAAATTTTACCACGGAGTACACGGAGTAACACGGAGGTTTAAGATGTTAGTATCTTAATTCCTCTTCCTCCGTGAAACTCCGTGACCTCCGTGGTGATATTCTTCTTAAGTTTATGATGTCCGGTGTTTTATTAATTTTCTATTCTTTTTATATTTTCCTTCAATATTATGTTTTTCTTATTTGGCGTATCATACCAATGTATATCAATTCCCTTATATATAATAAATTGATCGTATCCTTCGCCTAATACATCAATAAATAAAATATATCGATAATTATTATGTTCGAATACATAACAATGATTTCATCCGCTTCCATCAAATATTTTTTCACCATTTGTCAAAACTATATTGATGTTTTTTTTCTTATTTTTTTTAGTCCATGCCGCTAATCTATAATTATTATCATCCAGTAAATCTATTCTTAAAATATAAGTTTTTGTTTCACATAATAAACACGGTTCCTTGAATTCCCTTAATGATTCAGGTAAATTATTTTTTAATTCCAATATAATATTGTTTCTCATCTCTTTCTCTTGTAATGATTGATAATTTATAGCATGAAGTTTTCCATCATAATCAATCCAGATTAAACCATTACCCATCATTATTCCGCGCCATCCAACATCATGCCAATCAGTCTCAACTGAGGAATTTATTATCATATTGGTTAAATTTTCATCAAACACCTGAGAAAATCGTTCAATCATTTCATGCTTGTTATATATATACGGAATAGGATATTGTCTTTGCAAGGGATAATTTATTAAATTTACTATTTCCTCTTTATCATTTCTGATAAAAGCTTCTACAAATGGCTTTACAATGTCTTGGTGTTCCTTTCTTAAAGACATTTGCGAAAACACATTTACTGAACCAATAATTAAAAATAGTATCTTAAATCCAAATTCTTTCATAACAAGTCTTAAACGATACTTTGATTCATAACCCGCACCGCTTCCGTTACCGAAAGCCCTTCGCGGTTCTGCCGCCCGGCAAGGTTCCGCAAAGTGAGGGGGTCGTGTAAAGGATCAGCGCCGGGAATGATCATCCAGCGCAGTCCCTTTTTTTCGGCAAGGACAAATTGTTTGACCAACTGCTTGTTATCGGCGGAATCGGCTGTCCCCGTAGCTTCAAGAAACACTTCACAGGGGATGCCTTGCCGCCGGAATTGTTGCGCCAATGCCTGATACAGCCCGGAGTCTTCCTGCTTAATGCAGGCAATCGCGGCGCTCGTATATGAGGTGGCGGCGGGTAATTTGTTCAGGCTTTCCAGCGCCGCTATCATTCGGTCAAGGCCGATGGATGAACCGACTCCGCTGATCGCGGCGTTGTTTTTTGAGTACAGGCCGGCAAGGTTGTCGTAGCGCCCGCCGGAACAGATTGAGCCAATATCGGGCAGTTCGGTGATAAAGGTTTCAAATACCACGCCGGTATAATAATCAAGCCCGCGGGTAATTGAGGGATCAAGCATGAAACCGCTGTTTTCAGCACCGCCGCCATCCGAAAGGGCATCGTCCATAAAACGCCTGAGCAGGCCGAGTCGCTCGGATTCAGGGGAAGGCCCGCCGGACAGTTCTGTTATGCGATTCAAAGTATCCTCAAATGTTTCACCGGATACCGCGGCGGTAAAATCCAGTATTTTTTTCGCGTTGGCATCCCCGGTAATCGCGGCGAGGGCAGTGGCTGTTTCGTCATAACCCACTTTGGCGATTTTATCGACCGCACGGAGCACATCAACGGATTTTTCCCGCTGTCCGATATGGGCAAGGAACCGGTTGAACAGGCCCCGGTGGTTGATATGTATGGTTACACCGACCCCCAAATTCAACAGGGTGGCGCGGATCATTAAAAGAATTTCAAAATCGGCGGCGGGGCTGTCGCTCCCGATAATGTCAAAATCACACTGGGTAAATTCACGGTAGCGCCCCCGCTGGGCGTTTTCCCCCCGCCACACTTTGCCGATATGGTAACGCTTGAAGGGAAAGGTAAGTTCCGCCTGATGCAGGGCGACAAAGCGGGCGAAAGGAACGGTAAGGTCAAAGCGGAGGGCGACATCCCGCTCGCCGTTGTCCTTGAAACGGTAAATCTGTTTTTCCGTCTCGCCGCCGCCCTTGCCCAGCAGAATCTCCGCGTATTCAAGGGCGGGGGTATCAATGGGTACAAAGCCAAAAGAGCGGAACGACGCCTCGATTTTCTCGGTTAAATCACGGCGGATTATCTCCGCCGGGGGCAGGAAATCCCGGAAACCTTTGAGTAGTTTTGGTTCAATAAATGGTGCCATAACTCCAGTGTAGCCTGAATTGCGCGTTTTTTCTATATATAAATTTTGTCCGGAAGATTTCACACAAAGAACACAAAGAAAGAGAAGAACACCAAGAGGAATCAAGGGTTTTTTGTTCGTTATCTTATCGTGAAGCTATCAAGCTCAGCTTACTTATAATAACTACCTTTTACCCTCTTCCTTTGTGATCTTTGTACCTTCGTGATCTTTGTGTGAAATCTTATAGGTCTAGGCCCCGCGCTTCCAGAGCCAGGGCAGTATCGGCGGCGGTTTCCATCATGCGTTCACATACCAGTGGAATAAGTATCAACAGGCGGCGCGGGCCCCGTTTGCATGAACGGGCTTCGCAGGCAAGGTTTGCCGTTTCCCACAGTTCAAAAAAACGGGGGATAAAACCCAGCATCAGGCTGATCCCCAAACTGAAAAATGCCATAGTTTTCTTTTTTTTATGACCGGTGACAAATAAATTTTTCACCCTGATTTCAATCGCCGCCAGAGAAAGACGCAGTTCCCGCATGGTGGTAACGGCGAAAAGCAGGGCGGCGGCGGCAAAGGGGACAAAGATTCGCAGAACGGCGATTATCCCCGCGCATAAATCATTCACGCTGATGTTGGGCAGGTTCAAATTCAACAGCATAATACACACTGACAATACTGCCAGTGGCTTTGAGCCTTTCAGCAGTTCCCAGGGAGGAATGCGGACGGCGGCGGACATGACAAGTATCAGCAAAATCGCCAGCGCGAGACCGGGAATGGAGGCGAAGGCAACGGTGGATAAAACCATTACCGCGAGAAGTTTGAGCGCCGCGGGGGCGCGGTGCAGGAATGATTTTCCGGCGCGGTAGGCAAAAGGGACGCGCAGGGCGGGCCTTAATTTTCCAGCCATGAACAGTCCTCTACGGCGGCATAGTTACGCCGGGGGTCGCGCACTCCCCAACAGGGATCAAGTTCGTCCAGAACCGCGGCGGGATCTCCATCATGACGAATAACGCCCTGATGGAGTATTACTAACCGGTCAGCCAGGGCAAGAACTTTTTCAAGTTCGTGGGTAAGGATGATTAGGGTTTTACCTTCCTGTTTAAGATCGCGAATAAGCTTGAGGGTTTGAACCACCCCCGGCCAGTCAAGATTGGCGAATGGTTCGTCCATGATGATGGTACCACAGCCCATGGCAAGCACGCCGGCGACGGCAAGGCGGCGCTTCTCTCCGCCGGAAAGCCGCCGGGGGGAATTGTCCCGCTTTTCGGCAAGCCCCATCGCGGCGAGGGCCTTATCCGCGCAGGCGTTAGCGTTGGCAGTTGAAAGACCGAGGTTCTCCGGTCCAAAAGCGGCGTCTTCGCTGACGGTTTCTCCCACTATCTGCGCGTCGGCGTCCTGAAACACCAGACCCAATTCCCCGCGGAGCGCTTTTTCGGTTTCACGTTTCTGCCCGCGCCGCCCGCCGTACAGGGATTGCCCCCGAAACAGCACGTCCCCGCTTGAAGGTTCCAAAAGTCCGGCAATAATCCGCATCAACAAAGTTTTTCCCGACCCGTTTGATCCGGCAATTATGAGGCATTGCCCCGCGAGGATATTGAAGCTGATGTCATGTAACGCGGTAAATGGTTCCCCTCCCGACGCGCCGGGGAAAATTTTGCAGATGTTATTAACTGAAAAAAGTGGCGTGCTCATGTTTTGTCCTGAATAAATAAGAATTAACCACGGAGTACACGGAGTACCACGGAGTTTTGATACGATAACCTTTCCCCCTCCGTGAAACTCCGTGTCCTCCGTGGTTTATCTTCTTCTTTTTCTTCATCTCATACAAACAGTTGCGCGATAGTCCGGCGCAGGCGGGGGCTTATGAGGCCGGCAATAACGCCTTTGACGGTGTCGCCAATCATGAAGGGAATAAACCCCACCACAAAAGTTTTCCGCCAGTCAATATTCATAACGAATTTAAGCCTGATAAGCCCCGGTATATACACCACGAGAAGCCCCGCGACAACGGCAAGTACAATCCGCCAGACCGGCGTTTTTATGCCGGGCCGGGGAAAGCCCACGATAAGCCCCGCGACCAGCGCGCTCAACAGGTAACCGAACAAAAAACCACCGGAAGGACCGAGGAGCCGGGCAATGCCCATCGGCGAGCCGTTATTGGCAAACACCGGCGCGCCAATAATCCCCGCCGCGAGAAACAGCCCCACTGCCGCCGTACCCAGAACCGGCCCCAGCACAAGACCGGAAAGCAGAGCAAAGAAATTTTGCAGCACGATGGGAACAGGACCGATGGGAACGGCGATAAACGCCCCCGCAGATATCAAAGCCGCAAACAGAGCAACAAAAACTAATTTCAATATTTTTTTATTCCTCATTCCCTCTTCTTCTCTCCCTCCGTGTAACTCCGTGTCCTCCGTGGTGAAAATTCTTCTTCATTATATAAGCACCACCGATACCGGGCCGGGGTTAAAATACAGCGACCCATTTTCATTTTCGGATTTGATAATACAGCGCCCCGCGGGGTCAATGCCGGCAAAAATTCCCCGCGCGCATATTTTGTTGGTGTAAACGACCGCGACTTTTGCGCCCATGCAGTCAGTCAGTGAATTCCATTCGGCGGCGAGAAACCGGTTTCCCTGGGCGTATGCCGTGCCGGAGTTAGTATGCTTCTTTAAGCGTTCCGCCTCACTCATAATTTTAAGCAAAATCTCGCGGCGGGAAACCGTATGTCCGGTAATGTTGGCGCAGCTTACCGCTTTTTCAGACGGGACGGCGTTGTTCACGTTGACCCCAATCCCTATGGCCAGCCAGTTGATAAGGTCGCCTTCTCCGGCAAGTTCGGTCATTACCCCGGCGATTTTCCGTTTGCCGATGTAGAGGTCATTGGGCCAGCGCAGCCACACCGGTTTTCCGCAGATGATGCCCAGCGCGCGGGCGGCGGCAATTTGAAAGAGCATGGCGGGCAGACAGTAATCGGCAAGGGTTATGCCGGGCCGCTCCAGAATGGTGCAGAACAGTCCGCCCTGCCGCGAAGCCCAAACACCGCCGTTGCGCCCCCTTCCCGCGCTTTGCTTCTCCGCGGTAATGACCGTTCCCCCGGCAAGCCCCCGTTCGGCGCATTCCCGCGCCCTGTCCATGGTGCTATCGGTATTGTCAAAGTGGCGGAACAGGGCTTCCTGCTCGCCAAATTCCCAGGGGTAGAGAAAGTCATTGGCTGTTTCAGGATCAATCGTATAACCCGCCGACTGGGTTTTGATGGGGTAACCCGCGCCGGTAAGGGCCTGTATTCCCTTCCAGACGGCCACGCGGGAAACGCCCAAATCCCGCGCCAAAGCGCTGCCGCTGACCGGTTTCCCCGCTTTTTCACGCAGGGTCATCAGTAACGCGGCTCTGGTAGAAATCGTGTTAACCATGATGAATAATAGGTTAACATAAAGAAAGGGAGGAGTCAAGTTATTATTTGGTTTGTTTCACACAAAGATCACAAAGGTACAAATTAAGACTGTTCTGTCAATATAAAAATACAAGCAAAAGCCCTCCCAACCGCGGCTTGACATTATTCCCAATCAGGAATATTGTGTCACCAAGGGGAAAAAGAAATGTTTAATAAAATGAAATTTATATTTATTTTTTTATTATTTCCTTTTCTTTTTTATTGTTGCGCTTCTTCTTCTGATTCTCGTCAAAATGTTAGATATATTAATAAATCAAATAATAAATATGATATGAATAATTATAATAAATTTAAGGAAATTATTATAAAGGTTATTTCAGGTAATGTTAGTTTAAATATTTCCGGACATACAGCAAGCGGGAATATAAATACTAATACAATAAATAAAACAATAGCTCTTCAAGAAAACAATGAATTTAAATATAATATGATAATGGATGAAATTGTTATATTAAATGTTAGGTCTATTGATAATAATGATGCAAAAATATTAGTCTCTGAGTATGATAATACTGGATATACTGTTTATGGAAATAATAAATTAATTATTTCAAAAGAATATATTATTTATGGAAATAATAATCTGGGAAAAATGATTTCAATAAGTAATGTATATATTTATAGTAATTAAAGTACGGCATAACGGCGCATAATGAGGCTGTCGAATTAATAATTTCACATGAGAAAGCATGTTATTTCTTCCTGATAATATCAAACCCAACATAAGGGATAAGATTTCGCGGTATCCGTACCGAGCCGTCTTCGCGCTGGAAGTTTTCCAGAATGGCGATAATGGCCCGTGAGATGGCAATCGCCGTGCCGTTGAGCATGTGGACGAATTTATTTTTGCCGTCGTCGTCTTTGTAGCGGATATTCAGCCGCCGCGCCTGATAGTCGGTACAGTTGGAAGTTGAGGTCACTTCCCCCCACTCGCCGTTATTGCGGCCCGGCATCCACGCCTCAAGGTCCCATTTGCGGTAGGCGGGCGCGCCCAGGTCGCCGGTGCAGGTATCCACCACCCGGAAAGGGATGTCAAGGCCGATGAAGATTTCTTCTTCTATTGAACGTAGTTCCTCGTGAAACTGCCCCGATTCTTCGGGCAGGCAGTACACAAACATTTCCAGTTTGGTAAACTGGTGCACGCGGTACAGGCCCTTGGAAAACTGGCCCGCCGCTCCCGCTTCGCGACGGAAGCAGTGGGAAAGGCCCGCCATGCGGAGGGGCAGTTTGTCTTTGGCAAGAATCGTATCGGAGTAATAGCCCCCCAGGGTAATTTCGGCAGTTCCCACGAGGCAGGAATCCTCTCCTTCCAGCGCGTAGACATTGGATTCCGCGCCGCGGGGGTTAAAGCCAATGCCTTCAAGAATTTCAGTGCGGGCGATGTCGGGCGTGATAAAGGGAGTAAAGCCTTTTTTATTCAGAATATCCAGCGCGTAACGGATGAGGCCCAGTTCCAGAAAAACCCCTTCATTTTTAAGGTAATAAAATTTGACGCCCGACACCTTGGTCGCCGAATCAAAGTCGATAATGTCCAAATCCTGGCCGAGTTGTACGTGGTCGGCAGGCTGAAAATTGAATTGAACCGGTTCTCCCACCCGTTTTACCTCAAGGTTGTCTTTATCTTCCTTGCCTACCGGCGCGTCCGGGTGGGCCATGTTGGGAATCTTCCGCGCTTCGGTTTCCAGTTCTTTTTCAGCGGCGGCCAGTTCGTTTTCCGCCGCGGCAATGTCCTCTTTAAGTTTTTTCCCTTCTTCGATAAGGGCACCGCGCTGCTCTTTTTCGAGTTTCCCCTTCATGGCGGCGGCATTGGTATTCCGTTTCTGCTGCAATGATTGCAGGGCGGTGGTCAGTTTTGTCCGCTTGGCATTCAGGCGCGCTACCGCCTGAGCGTTGGCTTTCATGTAACGGTTGGCGATATTCGCCGTCACCGCTTCTACGTTTTCAGCGATAAATTTATAATCCAGCATGGGTTCAGTGTAACGAATTAACACAATTCATGCTATATGCTATACTGGTAAAGTGAAAAAACCGGAAGGCGCTGCCGCTGCCTATAATGCCGTCGCGCTCTGCGCGGTGGGCGCGGAAAAGGCGGTCTCGAATGAAATCAAGAAATTGGGGCTGGGCGTAACCGATTCCGGTTTTGGCAGGGTTCGTTTCCGTTCGGATACGGCGGGGCTGTACCGCTCCCTTATGGGGCTGCGTGCCGCCGACCGCGTACTGCTGGAAACGGCTGTTTTTTCCGCCGCCGATTTTGACGCTTTGTTTGAGGGGACAGAGGCCGTTTCATGGGAACGGTTGATTCCGCCGCGGATGGGGCTGAAGATTGCCAAGGTTCGCTCCAACCGTTCGCGGCTGAAAGCGGAGACCAGCATACAGGCGGTGGTACACAAGGCGGCGGCGCAGCGGCTGTGCAAGGCGCACGGACTGACGCGGCTGCCTGAAAATTGCGATTCAACGGCGGAAATTCGCGTCTATGTTGAAAAGGACATGGTTTCCCTGCTGCTGGATTTAAGCGGGGAACCGCTGTTTAAGCGGGGTTACCGGAAAGAAGGGGGTATTGCCCCCTTGCGGGAAACGACCGCGGCGGCTATGCTTCTACTTTCGGGCTGGAAGCGGAAATATCCGCTGTACGATCCTTTCTGCGGTTCAGGTACGATTTTGACCGAGGCGTTTATGTACGCCTGGGACATGGCGCCGGGGCTGGGCAGGAATTTTGCCTTGAATAATTTGCTGATTGCGGACAACAATATAGAGGAAACGGTCCGTAATGAATTACGCGGCAAAGTTAATTTTGAGCGGACGATTCGCATTGCCGGCAGCGATGAAGATGCCGCCGCTGTTGAGCTTGCCGCGGCGAATCTGAAACGGGCGCGGGATTTGCCGGGAACAGGGCAGGATCGGCGGGAAGAACCGTATCCCGTGGTCAGGACGCTGCCCATGCGCGGGGCGCAGCCGCCTTTTGCCGCGGTAACGGAAGATGAGACGGCGGACAAGTCGGGCGGTTTTATTGTGACCAATCCCCCTTACGGAAAGCGGCTGGGGGATCAGGCGGCCTCGGAGCGCCTGTACGGTGAAATGGCGGCGCTGGGACGGCATTTTCCCCAATGGAAAATGGCGCTCATAACCGACCATCCGGGTTTTGAATCGTTTTTCGGCAGGAAGGCGGATACCTGCCGTGAGATGCAAGGAGGTCCCATTCCCGCGTATTTTTTTCAGTATGAAAAGTTGTAAATAAAAGGAGAGCACTATGTCAATTGTGGTAGAACATGAAAAACGGCGCAAAAAAATTCTCGAAAAGGCCCTGTATGTCTTTGTTGACGAAGGCTTCGAGGATACTACTTTCCAGAAAATAGCCGATTATTGCGGCATTACCCGGACAACGCTGTATACCTATTTCAAAAATAAAAAAGAGATTTTTAATTACAGCATCAAGCAGCTTCTGGTAAAAGCTGAGGAGGATATCCAGCATATTCGCCGCGACGCTTTGCTGGGCAGCGTTGAAAAGCTAACCAAAATTTTTCTGGATATTTTCAGGCTGCTTGAGGAAAACCGCCGCCTGCTTTCGGTACTGCTTGATTACCTTCTGTACCTTTCAAAGAGCAATGTCGATCCGGACGAGCGTGTCCGCCGCCGTACGCTCAAACTGCGGCACATTCTGGTATCCATTATGATTGAAGGGGTTAAATCGGGCGAATTTAGAACGGTCAATATGAAAACCGCCAATGAGTATTTGTACAGCCTTATTGAGGCGGCCATATTCCGGCTGGTTATACTTCAACGGAAAACAGTGGGCGATTTGCGCAAAGCGGCAACCTTTGCCATCAAGCAGCTGGTGGTATAACCGGATAACCGCGTCCGCCCGGTAAACGCGCCCGAACCGATGAGGGTGTTTTTGAATTAAAATTTTCATGGTGTAGACCCATCAAATTCTTACTCTTAACGTTTTTTAAAAATAATACATAAAGTACAAATTTGGCAATAAAAAAATTTGCCGCCGCCGGTAAAAGATAATTATATTATGCATGATAAGGTCAACCGGCTCCGCTGTAGAGCGCGCGCCATGACTGCGACGGTGTATGGTTGTCTTGGTAAAGCCGGATTGTTAATCCGCGGACAAAAGTCCACGGATTGAAAATCCGATTTGTTTCAGGTCGAAGGGTAAGAGGTACGCCCTTCAGAAACAAACAGGATAAGGAGAACAAGACAAATGAAAAAGCGGTATTTTATATTTATTTTCTTTGTTTTTTGCGGTATCTCGATTTTTGGCAATAATAACAAACAGGAAGAAGTAGATTATTTACTGTTTTTGCCAAACAGCGGTAACCGGTTTGTAAATGAGGAACAGGCCTTTATTCAGCTTAATAATCTGGCGCAATATTTATCGGGTAAAAACCTCAGGCCCGGTCAGATTATTGTTTATGGATATGCCGCATTTGCTCAAAACGATATCGGGTCTGTTGATCTGTCAATAGAAAGGGCTCTTTTTGTCATCAATGAACTGCAAAGGCGCGGCATTTCAAAAGATTTATTTTCAGAGCCGGTAGGATACGGATCGGTGTACCTATGGGGTGACAATGCCAATGAAGATGACAGAAAACTCAACAGGCGCGTGAGAATTTTATTGGACGGCGAATCTCCCATGCCCATTACCCCTGAGATTGTTAACGCTGAAACAAAAACCGTAATTCCCGACCGCGCTCATGAAGAACCGGTTATGCTGAAAGATACGCCGAAAAAATCAGGTAAATTTCCCTGGTGGATTTTGTTTGCATTGGCTATTTTTCTTCTTTTGCTTTTTCTGCATCTTCTGCTTAAAAGAAGATTCCAAAGACCGGTACATAAAAAGGAAACCGCCAATGCGCAGCCGCAGATTCCCAAAACGGATACTGTACCCGCTCCTGTGGAGACAATGATCACAAGTACGGTGAATTTGGATGAAGAGATTCGTTTGCGCGCTTATGAACTTTCTCAGCAGCGTAATGGACAGGGCGACTATCGGGATCAGGACTGGTACAACGCTCTGCGCGAAATATCCGCCTGGTATAAGGCCTGCGGCCATTCGGTTTTTTCCGATGGCGGGTGCTGGTGGGCATCCCGGTCGTTTAGTTATTGATATTTGTGCGGCTTGTTTATGATGGAAGGGCTGTCCAGGAAGAATTTAACCACGGAGTACACGGAGTTTCACGGAGTTTTAAGATGTTAGTATCTTGATTCCTCTTCCTCCGTGAAACTCCGTGTACTCCGTGGTTGTGTTTTCTTAAATCTACGATGTTGCGGTAAAAATATCCCGTTCAATGATTTTGAATACCTTGGTGGGGCATTTTTCCACGCAGGTTCCGCAGGAATCGCATTTGGATAAATCCACGACCGGGACGTTAGTACTCAGGTCAATGCACTGACGGGGGCAGTTTTTGACGCACTGGCCGCATTTGATGCAGGCGATTTTACAGGTTTTAATAACCCCCTGCCGGTTGGGATTACGGTTGGCGCAGAGGATTATCGCGCCTTTTTGATCTTTTGAAACGCCCCTCAATAAGCCCTGGGGACATTCGGTCATACACATACGGCAGCCGGTGCATTTGGCGTAATCAATTACCGGCAGCCCTTTTTCTTTGTGCAGAGAAAGCGCGCCGAATTTGCACACCGATACGCAGTCGCCGAAACCCATGCAGCCCCACGCGCAGAGTTTGGTGCTGCCGGTGGCAAGTTTTGCCCCGCGGCAGGTTTTAAGGCCGGTGTAGGTTCCCTTGAGCGGGGCGTGCAGATAGCCGCCGCGGCAGGCAAGCACCGCGACGGTTTGTTGTACGGCCTCGCCGGTCTGGCCGGTTATTTGGGCAAGTTTTTCCGCTACGGCGGAACCGCCGACGGTACAGGAGTTAATGCCGGCTTTTCCGGCGGCAATGGCCGCGGCGTAATTATCACAGCCGGGAAGGCCGCAGGCTCCGCAGTTCGCGCCGGGCAGCGCCGTGCGGACGGCGTCGGCTAAGGGGTCGCGCGGTACGGCAAAAAAATCCCGGAAAAAACCTAAAGCGGTTCCGATGACAAAGGCGAGAACCAGGGCAAAAATCGCCGTAATAATGATAATGGTCATTTTACCAACCCCTGAAAGCCCATAAAGGCGATTGAAAGCAGGGCGGAAGCGGCAAACAATACCGGCGTTCCCTTGAGAAACGGGGGAACCGGACTGGTTCTTAACCGATACCGGACTCCCGCAAGCAACAGCAGGGAGAGCATGAAGCCCAGGGCGACGCCCAGCGCGTACACCAGCGACTCAATAAAGCTGTACCCGTTGGAAATGACGTCAAACGTAACCGCCAAAATCGCGCAGTTAGTCGTAATAAGGGCCAGATAAATGCCCATTGCCCCGTACAGGCCGGGGGCGGCTTTTTTCAGGTAAAATTCAACCAACTGAACCAGCGCCGCGATCACCAGAATAAAAACCAGTATTTGCAAAAATACCAGCCCCAGCGGTTCCAGAACAAACTTATACAGGGGCCACGTAACGCAGGTCGCCAACACCGTGACAAATGTCACCGCCAGCCCCATCCCGACAGACTTGTCCTCGTCGGTACTCATCCCGATAAAGGGACAGAGAGCAAGAAAGCGCATTAACACCACATTGTCAATTAAAAACGCCGTTATAAATATTTTAAAAAGATTCATACTTAACCTCTGCTTTGGGGCTGTCCAAGAAGGAAGAATTAACCACGGAGTACACGGAGTACCACGGAGTTTTGGTACGAAAATCTTTTATTCCTCCGTGAAACTCCGTGTACTCCGTGGTAAAAAATTCTTCCTGGACACCCCCACTAATATAAAACATGAAAGAAAATTTCATGATTGACCTCCGTTCGGACCGCAGCCGGCGCAGCCTTCCGGCGGGCAGCAAGCCTCAGACGCTGTCGGGGGATCTTTCAGACGGGATTTGATATACAGGTTCAGGGCGATAAACAGGGAAAATACCAAAAAGCCCCCCGGCGGCAGCACAAAGAAAATAATCGGCTGATAGCTTGCGGGTAAAATCTGATAACCCAAAATTGTGCCGCTGCCCAACAGTTCCCGCACCAGAGCGATACCGGCAAGCACCCAGGTATAACCCAGGCCCATGCCCAAAGCGTCGGGAATAACGTCACTTAAAGGCTGTTTGGAAGCAAAGCCCTCAACGCGGCCCATGATGATACAGTTAACGACAATCAGCGGAATAAAAACTCCCATCGCCTTTGACAGATCGGGGAACCACGCTTTCAGCACATAATCAATCACCGTGGTAAAAGCGGCGATGATAATAATAAAAATAGGAATGCGGATTGAATCGGGGATCAGTTTGCGGAAAGCGCTGATCACTACTTCCGACATGAGTATCACAAAGGTCATGGAAAGGCCCATGCCTATGCCGTTGTCAACCGATGTCGTCACCGCCAGACTTGAGCAGAGCCCGATCATCAGTATCAACAGGGGATTTTCGCGGATAAGGCCGTTGGTAAAAATACGGAATAAGCGGCGTCCTGCGGAATCAGTTTTCATTCAGCGTCTCCTTCGGTTGCGGCGGATACCGCGTCAACATCGTGTCCGGCAAACCAGGAAGTAACGGCAATACCTGCCGCTTTTACCGCGGAAGTAACAGCCCTGCTGGTAATGGTGGAAGCAGTAATCGCGACAACGTCGTTCTTAACCTCAAACGGATCGTTGACGTTTTTCCCGGCAAACTGGCCGTAAAAAGTTATCCCCTGCGCCTTATTCACAAAATATTGGGGTGAGGCGGCATTGGCCCCCAGCCCCGGCGTGTCGCTGTGTTCCATTATTTTTACGCCGGTTATCGTTCCGTCAATACTGACCCCCGCCATTATTTTAATCGGCCCGCCATAGCTCGCCCGCGTCAGCCGTAATGCCGCGCCGACCGGCTTCCCTCCGCGGATTGCCGTATACGCGTCATCAATAGTCACGGCGGCATCGGGGCTTTCGATTCCTTGCGCCAATTTAAAACTGTCCGCGTCGGGAAAAATGTCTTTTAACGCGGCTTCCAAATCGGCCTGCTGCCGCCGGGCGATAATGCCGGCCGTGCCGGTATACACAAAAGCCAGCATAACGCATGCGGCGGCGGCGAAAATCGCGAGGATAAAGCCCAGTTTCAGCATATTGGCAATTTTCATTTTTCGCCCCCTTTGGAGGCGTCCACTCTTTTGCGCGGCACATAGCCGTATTTGCGGGGCAGTATTTTGTTGAGGAAGGGAACGGCGCTGTTCATGATCAGTATCGCGTAACTTACCCCTTCGGGGTAGTTTCCCCATTTGCGGATGAGCATTGAGATAAGCCCCGCGCCGGCGCCGAAAATAATTTTACCCCAGGGCGTAAGCGGCGATGTCACATAATCGGTTACCATATAAACCGCGCCGAAGATCAGCCCGCCGGAGAGAATGGCGAATAACGGGTCAAGGCCCAGGGCAAAGGCGGCGATAAAGGCGGCGGCAACCATGGAAACCGGCGCGCGCCAGTCAATGGTTTTGGTGAACAGAAGAAAGAAAAACGCGGCAAGAATTAACAGTATTGAGGTTTCGCCGGTACAGCCGGCGCGGTAACCAAAGAATATTTCTTTTATGGTCTGCCGGTAAGGCTCGGGAAACACCGTGCCGGAGCGGGTGATTGCCAGATAAGTGGCCCCGCTGGTAGCGTCGGTCAGGGTAAGGGCAAAACCGTTTTGCGGGTTATGCCAGGTTGTCATGGCGGCGGGAAAACTCATCAGAAGGAAGGCGCGGCCGGTCAGCGCGGGATTAAACACATTGGCCCCCAGCCCGCCGAAAAATTCCTTCGCCACGATTACCGCGAACAGGGAACCCAGGGCGGTCATCCACAGCGGCATGGACGGGGGGATAACCAGCGCCAAAAGGAGGCCGCTGACTCCCGCGGAAAGGTCTCTGGCGCGGACCGGCTGGCGTATCAGCAGCCGGAACAGCGCCTCGCCGGCAATCGCCGCCGCCATAGCGACGATAATATTGAGCAAAGCCGGCAGCCCGAAAATAATCACGCCAAAAACGGCAACCGGCGTAAGGGCGATGAGCATATTCCCCATCATCATCGTGGAATTAACCGGCGAGGCGATATGGGGGCTGGAAGACAGCAGTAGGGGAGTGGGCTTCCGTTGGCTGTCTGTTTTGTTATCTGACATAATCTACGATTCCTTCCTTCATGTTGATAGAGATTGTCCAGAAAGAATTTTTTACCACGGAGTACACGGAGTTTCACGGAGGAAGAGGATTAAGATACTAACATCTTAAACCTCCGTGTTACTCCGTGTACTCCGTGGTTATATTCTTCCCTATTTGGACACCTCCTCGTTGATTACTTTTTTACGGCCTGGGCCGATGCCGCCTGCTGCCGGAGCCGCAGACGCTGTTTGCCGACGCGGAACCGTTGAACCAGTTTTATGCGCGCGGGGCAGACATAGGTACAACCGCCGCATTCTATACAATCCAACAACCCCGCCTTAACCGCGTAATCCAGATCACCCGCGTCAAGGCTGTTATTCATAATCACCGGACTGAGGCGGCAGGAGCAGTTGCGTATACAGCGCCCGCAGCGGATACAGGGGCCCTCATCTTTGGCGATGGTTTCTTCTCGGGTCATCAAAATTATCCCCGAGGTATTTTTCTGAATCGGCGTTTCAAGGGAAGCGACGGCGGTTCCCATCATGGGGCCGCCGAACAGTATCTTGGCAAGTTTTGCGTGATCAATATCCATAAACTCCACCGGCATGTCCTTCAGGCACGCGCCGATGGGGGCGCGGATATTTTTCGGCGTTTTGCAGGCCCCGCCCGATACGGTCAGTTCGCGGTCGATCAGAGGTTTGCCCCGGTAAAACGCCTCGGCAATGGCGATGAGCGTGCCGACATTGTGCACAATGCAGCCCGCGTCCATCGGCAGTCCGCCGGACGGCACTTCCCTGCCGGTCAGGGCGGTAATCAGCATTTTTTCGCCGCCCTGGGGGTAACGGGTACGGCAGAGCCCGATGGAAATGTCGCCGGCAAATTCCGCCAGCCGCATTTCCCGTTCAATCAGGGGGATAAGATCTTTTTTATTATCCTCCACGCCGATAACGGCGCGGCCGACGCCGGTAATTTTCATGACAATGGCGAGGCCCTGTACCAACAGGTCGGACTTCGCCGTCATCGCCGCTTCATCAATGGTAAGGTAAGGTTCACATTCCGCGCCGTTGGCAATGATAAGATCAATGTTCTTGCCCGGCGGCGGCGACAATTTTACATGGGCGGGAAAACCCGCTCCGCCCATGCCGACGATTCCCGCTTCCCGGATACGGGTAAGGGCGTCTTCTTTGGGACAGGTAAAGGGGTCAAGGGGCGGAAAAAATTCCTCCCTATCCTGGGGCCCTTCCGCCTCAATAATAACGCACAGGCCTTCGGTATTATTCGACTGGGTTCTCGGCTCAATTTTGGTAACCGTACCGCTGATGGAAGCGTGGACCGGCACGGTCATGGGGCCGGGCGTTACGGCGTCGGCAATTTTTTGCCCGCGCATCACTTTATCGCCCGCCGCAACCAGGCTCCGGTTGGGCGCTCCAAAATGCTGGTTTATCGGTATAACCACCTGTTTTGGATAGGGAACCTGCTCTACCGGCTTACCTTCCGTGGCGCTCTTGCACGTGGGAAGATGTATGCCGCGCTTAAAACTATTTACACGCATGCGCACAACTCCATTGACCGGCCCTTACCCCATGACATCCGCCTGGGTGATACTCAAAGTGCCGTCTTCCTTGCGGGTGGCGATCTGTTTGAAATAGGCAAAATATTGTTTGTCCATTACGGCGATGTGGGACAACACCCATTCCTTGAGAAACCGGGTAAATTCCGTCAGGGTAAGCCGTTTGCCCGCCTCAAAATCGCGGACATTATCAATAACCGCCAGAACAAAGGCGTCATGCGCTTTTTTATGCTCCGCGTAACCGGGAAAATTGGTGTGAAGCATTATTTTTTCTTCCGTGCTAAAATGGGTTTTTACATAATCTATCGCTTTTTGTATTATTTCCTTGAAGTAAACCCGCTCCGCATGTTCATCCCCGACAACATGATTAAACATATCGTTGACCAAGTTCAATAATTCCTTATGCTGATCGTCAATTAACTTTATTCCTACCGAGAAAGTCGGAGACCAAGTTACCAGATCTCCCTTCGTAATAGCCATGTTTTGCCCTCCCGAAGTAGTGTTTGGTAACTATATCACAAATAAGGGGGAATATCAATAACCCCGTACTGAGGGGTTAAATGCGTAAAAATCCGGCAAAGGGAGGGCAGCGGGGCGGCAAAACCCTTGTAGAGTCCGCCTACGGAGCCTCCCAGCACCTCAATTACCAAGCAAATCGTAATACTATGAAGTATTATGGTATTGAGGTGCTGGACTTTTATTGTCCACCCTCGTTACCGTTATCTGCTGGTCTCCTCCGGCGGGGAATTCCAAATGTTTTGCCGCCCCGCTGCCCTCCCTTTGCCGGCTTGTTTCGCTACACGAGGAATTTCGATGACTGTCATTGTTGCGCTACACCCTTGTTTTATTTGTAATCTTTTTGCTTTTTTCTCTTCTTTTATTTTGCCTATTGTTGATAACTGATAATACTGGACGATTTGAAATCGCCTCCTTCAAATCATCTGGAACAGTTAAAAGGCGACCGTTCCGATCAATATTCCATACGGATAAATGATAAATATCGTATATGTTTCAAATGGAAAGACGGGATTGCCGATGAAGTTGAAATTGTGAATTATCATTAGTTTGAAAACAGGCTGTTGCAAACAGCCCCCTTGACAATCTGTATTCCGTAGTATAGAATACAGAATATGAATAGCAAATATATTGAACTGGATCATGTGGGGAAAATTCTCTTTGAGGAATTTATGGAACCATACAAGTTGTCTCAAAATGCCCTTGCTAAAGCCATAGGTGTGGCTCCCAGCCGTATTACCGATATAGTAAATGGACGCAGAGGCATTACCGTAGATACCGACTTGCGCTTAACCCGTCTTTTTGGTCTTTCGGAAGGGTATTTCTTACGTTTGCAGGAACATATTGAAACTACTCTGATAAAACAAAAAATAAACGCGGAACTTAAAAAGATAGTTCCCATAAAAAAAATCGCCTAGTAAAGAAGCGGCAACGTGGCGTCTGCACCGCTACCGGTAACGTACCCTCATCAAAGGTACGCTGCCGAATTTCGGTGACTGTTACTGTTGCGCCTGGACGACCAATGAAATGTTCTTAACGTTTATCAGCTTGAGTAAAGGTCAGAGTCATATCGTTCGGGATTTGAACATTACTCTTTACATAGGAAGTTCTTGTTTGAACATCATCAATTCTTATATCAAAGATATTACCTGAAAGATCGACATTACCAAGCCAAATTTTCATGCTGTCTTTATTTACGATACTTCCACTAATTTCTCCTGCTTGCGCTCCTCCATCTGAAAGATTTACAGTACCGTCTTTTGTTATAACTATATTTCCGCCTACCCAAGCAGCAGTACCAGGGATACGCAGAAAAATAGTGTTAATTGTAGCGCCTACATTATTTACTATAGTAAGTGTTGCCGGTCTTTTGGTTAAAGTAACAGTAGCATCCTGGTTTTTCATAGTTACTTGTTCGGTATATCGGGCTCGACCAATGTTGTAAATAACATCAATACTTTGATTCATTTCCATCGGCTGAAATTGAGTTCTTTCCGAATTTTTAATAGAACGTTCAACAGGGGCAATTAAAGTTAACAGATATCCTGTTTGATTTACCACAAAGAGCATTGGAAGCCTGTCTTGAGCGGTAAAAGTAATAGGCTCTGATGTGGTTAATGCCTCACCTGATATCCCCGAACCTTCTATTGCCATTAAATTTTTTTTAGTAGTTGTAAAGGTAATTGGAACGTTATGTTTCATATAAAGTAGACCGTTACTATCTCTAATAGCTATATCTTTATTTCCCATTCCTCTTGGAGTTTCAGAAGAACTTGAATCCTCAAAAAAAACAACTTGGGTCCCATGCCCTATTTGTTTTGTTTCGTAAACAAGTGAACCATCCCAGTTATATACTGCCTGCCCATATGAGTCTCTACGGATTTGTACATTTTTGATACTCCCCCAATTGGTAGCGCCTGTTTCTCTGATGTAAACTTCTGTAATAGTAGCACCAGTTTCATTCCTGATTGATTGAGTATGGCTATAACTGACACACCCAATGAACCCAAAGATAAAAATTACCGACATAACCGCCATAATTCCTTTTTTCATTTTCTCCTCCATTGTTTTTAGGGTTGCTTCCCCTAAAAATTCCCACCGCCTTTTGGATGGAATTGTGTAAAATTGACCGCCCATACGGGCAGCCTCTCAAAAAAAGCCGAAAATCGGCATTTTTGCAAAAATAGGAATAACGTCTCATAAGTTCGTAAATACCACAAGTATACACAATCCTATGCCTTTATAGTATACAGGCATAGACTGTTTGTCAATTGTTTTTAGGCTTGGTTTAATAAAAAAAGGAGGTATGGACAGATACAATAGATGCAGGAACAGGAATTAAAGGTAAATTTAGGTAAAAATATCAAATTTTTTCGCTTCCGTAGACAGTTATCACAAGCCGACTTGGCTGAAAAAATCCAAATTTCTATAACTTCCCTTTCAGATATTGAACGGGGAAATAATTTTCCGCAAGCTAAAACGCTCTGTAACCTTGCCCAAGCCCTTGATGTCGAAGTTTGGTCGCTTTTTAGAGGTGAGGGAACGCCTGACGAGAAAAACGCTATTGTTGACCACATTTCTGATGATTTTTCAAAATATGTAAACCTTGCTGTGGAAACAGTCCGTAACCAGTATAAAGCATAATTCTTTCCCGAAAGTGACTGTCACCGGACTCCCCGCGTTTCATCGTAAACCGGGCATTTTTCGGTATTCATTTATTATTTTAATATTCAGATCCTGTATCAGGTAGGGAAGCTCCTCGGTTTTTTCTATGACCTTTTCGTCGTCGTGTCCCAAAAGATATTTAATGCCGTTATATGAAATGACATAACCCTCTTTGTTTATAAATCCATATCTTCCTTTTTGATCAACAAGTATAACTACTTTCTCCCAGGTACAATCAATATAATATCGTTCTTGTTTGTCATTGGATTTTTGTTTGAAAGTAATGATAGGCGATTTGGTTTTGCCCGGAAGTTCTTCAAACGCAACTTCAAATTTTTGGGACAATACCCTTTTAACACGTCCGCGTGTTTTTTTGCTCAGACTTATATGTCTGTTGAAAAGAGTTACATCTCCGGAATCATTCTGTGCCAGAATGTCACTGGTATCAAGCTCTCCGGAATCCTTAATCGGTACCGTTTTTCTCAGAGTTATATTTTCTGAAATAAAGTACACAAAGTTTTGAAAAAGATCAGCTCCATATGAGTCTAAACCCTCTTGTGTTACTTCTTTTAAATTAACACATTCGGTAAAACAAGAAATAACCGTTAAAACTAAAAGTATTTTTCTAATTACTCTCATAGTAATATAAATAGCATATTCTGAAAAAAATATCAAGGAGTAAAAAATAGTGCCAAGTACTGTGCGTTGTCCTTGACATTTAGCCAAGTGTGGGCTAACTTTATACTATGAACAGAGATGCAGAAGGAATAAAAACAATCCCCATTCACGAGGCAAAATCAAACTTGTCCAAACTGGTAAAACGGGCGTCGTCGGGAGAAACCATCTATATTGGAGCCTATGGCAAACCGGAAGCGATTATTACAGCCGCCAATTCCGCAAAAATAAGCGCGGAACTTCGGAAGGGATTTTTTGGCTGCATGAAAGGAAAAATGGAACTTCCGGAAGGCTGGGACGATCCTCTGCCGGATGACATTATTGAATCTTTTTACAGTATGAAGGGTTTTGAGGAGTTTGAAGATAAATGATTCAAATGCTTTTGGATACCAATATTGTATTGTGGCTTGCCGGAAATGATCCGCGCGCAGACTCTATAAAACCTATGTTGCTTACAGCGGGAAATAAAGCCTTTATCAGTATAGTTTCATGGTGGGAAATGGCGATTAAAATAAGAAACGGCAAGCTGAAACTTAACCTGAAAGAACTCCACGCCTACGCCAAAAGGCACAATTTTATCGAACTGCCCCTGACCGGTGATTGCCTAAAGGCATATTTGGATTTGCCCAACATTCACAAAGACCCGTTTGACCACATGCTGCTTGCGCAAGCTATCACTTCTCCCATGCGTCTTA
>Ga0268262_10000139_pt1 | contig 91945 bp, 91 predicted proteins | sample TergutNc150P3_FD_190354 | JGI IMG/M metagenome (GOLD analysis project Ga0268262, IMG submission 190354) | Nasutitermes corniger P3 segment gut microbial community from laboratory colony in Florida, USA - Nc150 P3 (SPAdes) (version 2) | ecosystem: Host-associated > Arthropoda: Insects >... | reverse complement strand
GCTTTTAACTTCTGTTCATAATTATACTTTTCATAGCTATTCTTTGTTTTTCTACCCATAAAAATACCCCCAAATATTAGATTTTTTGTCCAACTTTTGGGGGTCACTTCACATGCATTGTCTCTACAAATGGTACCTGTTGCAAAACAATCCCCTGCGAAACAACCGTTGTATACCATGTCCTTGCACTATCTGTATACCATGTTTCGCCTTACAAAATTTTATGCCCTTACGATAAATTAAAAATTTATTACACACTCTTTGGAGTTTTCTTTCCCTGGTATTTTATCAGAATCTTCTAACAGGCTAAGATCGTCGCAGGTTAGATTAGAATCAACTCCCCAGTAAATGTCAAAATATCCTCTCCTGTGATATTCTTTAATAAAATTTAAAATTACTGCTTTATACTCAGCTTCTTTAGAAATATCCTGAGAATCATCAACAGAAACTAAAATGTCCCCACCAATCATATCAACTTCAATATAAAGTTCAGGATACATTTTTTTGACAATATTTACATGTTTTTTTAACAGTTGCTTAACCTTCTTAGTCATATTCATAAATTTATCCTCATCAATTATATTTTTTCAGTTCATTAATAAATATTTCAGCTAACTCAATTGCATCTTTCAAGTTTTTTTTACTAATGACGATTTTTTCATAATCACCTTTTAATCTCCAGTTGTAAAGTCTATTGAAAGTTATATATATCTCATCAATAAACCTTAAATCATCTTGACTGTTAAATCCGTTAATTCGCAAAAAATGTGCTAATGCTATGCTTATGCTGCCATGCGCATAATCCCTTTGCGCCCTGGCTCTAGGCTCATTTCTTTTAAACTTTTTATAATCAAAACAATTTTTTTCAAGTAAATATTTTGCTGCCTGAAAAATTGCATAATATGCCCTTGAAACTCCTGCCGAGAAAAAGTTTTCATCTTCCTTTTCCAAGCATAGCTTTGCAATTTCCAGATTTGCTTCTGATTTTTTATTTAGCATATAATTAACTCTGTGTTTATAATATTTTAACTTAATTAATTATATAAACGCTCCCAGTTGACTTTTTTTAAAATTTTTTCTTACCAAAGACTTTTTTTAATCAAAAATTGTTTCGTCATGAAATATGTGGGTTAGGGTTAGGGGTCAGAGCCTCAATTTAAAGTTCTATTGACAATATAGTATTAATAATGTTTTGTTAATCTATATCAAGATTTAACTATTAATATGAAAACCTGTTTCAGAACGAGACAAAAGTAAAAACAGATTGAGAGGATGATTATGAGTATAAAGGTATTAAAACTATTATTGATATTTTTTTTACTAACAGGCTGCACGAGCGGTTCATTTAAAGGAGAAAGCAGGGGGAATACAATGAAGAGATATTTACATTACTGTACTTATGAGATATGGGACGGGTTTAAGGAGTATTTAGATTATAGATTTATGATTACACCAAAAGGTGGAGGATATATATCTATAATGTTGAAGGAACTTCCCAAGACAGACAAGTTAGATAATCTCATTGATTTGGATATAGCTAAGCATAAGGCTGAATTAAAAAAATATGAATATGATGAATACTTTGGAGAAGTGCACAGGGAGAAGATTAAGATTGGAAATAATCCTGCTGTAATTGTATCTTATGAATTTAATAAAAGACGCAAAAAAGGCGAAAAAGATTTTAATGAGTACTTAAGAAAAGCAGAAAATTGCTATATAAAACTAAAAGATAAAACATTATTATTAGAAGGATCGACTTTTACAAAAAGTTATAATAAAACAGTTAAGGATTTATGGGAGGAGTTTTATAAATCATATAAGGAAGATGACAGTCAGGCTTTTAGGACTAATTACGGCAGTTTTAAATGGGTAAACGGTCTTAAAGATGAATCTAGTATAAAATATTTAGCTTATAATAAGGGGGGTGATTTAGTATACAGTATAGACATTTCTTATTTAAGTGAAGATGATAAAATTGAAATAGAAAAAAGTTTTTCGTTTACAGAGAAAATTTTTGAAGTATTGTTAGCGAAGGCTACTGTCAGTAAAGAAAGGGGTGATAAGTTAATAGTAGATGGTTATAAAATAGAATATAATGAATTTAATATAAAAATAAGTAATGGAGAAAAAAGAAAGAAGGCAGATATTTGGATATTTGATTTTACACCGGGAGTAATTATTACGATTGATGAAGAAAGAGAGAATTATTTTGGTCTGTATCGGAATGAGATAAATGCTATGATTAATAGTATTAAGTTTTATCCTGATTTGAAGAAGTAATAAAGAGAGTTATTATATTTTTTTCCAAATATTGTATTTCATACGTTTTTTTTATAACTTTTACTTGAATTTTAAATTGCTGTAGTTTAAACGGAGTATAAATATTAAAATTCTAATGTCAAATGCCATTAATTCATAATAATATAATTTAATAAATAACAGGCAGCTTGCTATGCTAAATCTAAAAAGGCTTAAAGATTTTTTCACCAGAAAGAAAAAGGAACATAGTATTACCGAAGAATTGAAACAGATTATGCCGGATGAGGATTATAAATCATCGGAAGAATCTGTTTCATCCGAGAAAGATGTCCCGGCAGAAAAGAAAAAATCTTTCGGAAAAAATAAAAAAGAAAAAAAGTTAAAAAGGAAAGATAGACCCTTGAGTCGTAGAATATTGATTCAGTTTGCCAAGACATTGTTTATTAGAATACCGATTGCTGTTGTTATCTTAGTTATCGTAATTCTTATTTTTTTAAAGTTCTATCTAAGACCGTCTGTTGTTGAATCGCTAATAAAGAACAATTTTTCCGAAATGTCAACAGGTTCAATCGACTTAAAAGTGGAGAGCTTCGGCATATATAAGGGATTTGTAATAAATAACATTTTGATTAAAAGCGGCGAGGATTTTGGCAATGCAAAGCTGTTTGAAATGGAACGTTTTGTTTTTAGCTATGATTTTTTTAAGATTTTCACCGGCAGTATAAAGTTTTATGAGATAGGTATTTATAAACCGAAAGTTTATTTAATACAAAAGAACGATAAATGGAATGTTGAAACTTTAATAAAATCATCTGAAAAAGAGGATAAACCAAAGGATGAAAAAAAGCCTAAAGAAGAAAAAAAAGAATCTTCATCCGATGAAGTCAATCTTCCCATAGCCGTAGATTTTCTGTTGAATTTTATCCTTGATGATTTGTCTGTTTATGTCAATGGCAAAGATTTTACTGCCGAAATGACAGGGCTTTCGTTTAATGCTAATATAGATGTACCGCCTGTAAAGACTATTCCAAAGTCCGTAGATGCTGTTCGTATTTTTAAAACTTTGAAGTTTGAGTTAAACCCGCAAAATTTTATGAGCGCTAAATTTTATTCAAAGGCAATTTCGGCTGTTCCGGAACTTGTTTTAAATTGGAAACTGATTCTAAAAAACGACGAGACGCCTGAATTTAACAGCACATTGAATATAGGGGCTAACAGACTACCCTTAAAACTTAATGATAAATTTTTAGCTCCGTTCAACTTTTTAATATCGTATGATATTTTTTATAATCCGATTAGTGATATATTGAAGATCAATGACTTTAACTTCAGTTTTATGAACAGCAATTGGATTAAGTTGTCGGGTACTGTTAGCGATGTTGCAAAGTCGCAAATGTTAAATATTAAAATGGATCAGAGTATTATACCGCTTAAAGATATATACCCATACTATGCTGCTATTACAGGCGACAGGAGTATGAGATTTGGCGGCGATGTATCACTATTTCCATTGACGGTTAAGGGAGGTGCGAAGAGTCCTAATATAGACGGAATATTAACATTAAAGAATATATATTTTAGAAATCCCAATATTGAAGCGTCTCTTCCTCAATTCGTATTTAAGTACTCCGTTATTGCAGCAGGTGAAAATATGAATTTTAACGGCGATCTTAATATTCCGCATTTTGCCTATGTTGTTCAAGGCAGTAAATCCGGAGATAACGGAATAAGATTTACTACATCCATATTGGGATACAACAACTTTAAGAGAATAAAAATCAATAGCGTCGCTTTCGATTTTTTTAATCCCGAAGCAGGTAAAGCTGTGTCAATGAATCTATTCGGAGATATTAATATGGATGGCTCCGTTACGGGGGATATTAATATACCGAAATTTAGGATAGATGTAACGCCTCTTGCTTCAATGGTGCCGGGAAGATTTAGAAAACAGATAAGTTCCATCCCCATAAAAAAACCTGTAGATTTTAATATCAGCACTAATTTTAATTTAGGTAATGATGTTGTAAAGGCTAACTTGGATATGCTTACGATAGCGCCTGATTATAACATTGACGATCTTAAATTGAAGGCAGGAGTAGTTCAGGATAACAGGAACAAAAGAGTAACGATTGATAACATATACTTCGGCAGTAAAAAGATGAATTTTGCTTTCAACGCAGGCGGTATGGTTGAATTAAAAAAGGCGCCTTTCTCCGATTCAAATCTAAGGATGTCTCTTGAGCTGAATAATCCTTCAATGAAGAACATATTCGGGGCGTGGGATAGTTCGGGTATGGTTAAACTCTCGGCTTCAATGAAGGGTGATCTTAGTACAGGGGTGTCAAACGGTTCGCTTCAGTTTAAGGATTTCAACATAAGAAACGATAAAGAGATGGTGTCTGTTTCGGGCTTGAATATGGATTTCCCGTTTGAATATCCGTTTAAAGAATTAAAAATAATTAAATCGGCTCTAAGCGTTAACCAAAGTGTTGTCATGGACAGCGATCGTTTCAGCGAAAAACCTAATTTTACAATTACTTCGGTAAAAGCAAAACATCCTGCGCGGAATATCCCGTATGAATATATGAAAGATTTCTCTGCGAATATGCAGTTTAAGGATAATATTTTAAATATTAAGAATCTTAAAGCTTCTGTTATGGGCGGCTCGATTTACGGAAGATCTATTTTGCTTAATCTTGCTAATCTTAAACCATCGAAAATGGAGTTTCAGATTATCCTTGATGTTGTGGATATAGATATATCAAGGCTTGATGATCCGACCTCAAAAAAAGGCGATAAGAAGGCTGATCTGTCTTTAAATGCGAATGTTTCCGGCAGAGGTCTTGATATAAACAAGGAACTTAATGCCACAGGTTATATAACTATTTCAAAAATCGGTTCTGAGTTTGCAAGCAGACTTATGAAGGGTTTAAGCGAAGAGCAGGGTAAATCGAAACTTGGAGCGCCGGTGCAGTATGTTGTTGATAAATCAATGCCAAAGAGTTTTGATTTTAGATTAGATAACGGACTTGTTTATACAACGGTTGAATTTTCAAAAAACGCGCTTAACCTGCTGGTTAGAATAGAAGATAATAAGATAGAATATGATAGAATACCAATTCAAGAATATTTACGAAAAGTATCGGAGGCTGAATAGATGTGTAAGAGATTTATAACGGTTGCGGTTGCAGTTGCTGCGGCATTAACGGCAAGATGCAGTTCAATGGAAAGCTGCAGTGCAAGTCCCAGTTGCTGCAGTATAAGCCCGCCGAATGTTAACATTACAGGCGAGAAGACTGTAATTGAGAGACAGATAATCGGCGATTACATGGAGATTGAAAAAGATGCATGGACTTTATCCTCGGTAAGGACAACTGTCGGTCAAAGGAATATTTCTGGGAAAATGGCAGGCGATCCGGAATTGTTTAAATATATGAAGATCCGGGAGTTCCATTATGATAAGATCAAAGAATATAAAAACGAGGGAGCCATTGGGGAAAACAATAGCGGTTTAATTCAATATATGGAGACCAAGAAATATGAAATATCCCCTGCGGAGAAGAAGATATTATCAACAGTGATTGATGAAGAGAACACAGCCAGAAATGAGATATTTGCCAGATCCATATACCTTTCAAAGGGGAGTATTCCGGATAAGAATGAGATATCTCAATTCGGAAGAGCATTTGCCGAGGAGCAGAGAGGTTTGGCTTCAAAAGGGGAATGGATACAGCAAAACTCAGGGAAATGGGAGAGAAAAAAATAGGTAAGTATGATGAAAAGAATATTATATCTGATTATACCTCTGCTGATTCTTATATTATCATGTGATGATAAAAAGAATGAAAATGCGGTTGATTTCAGCTATCGTGCTATTATAGATAAAGAGTACAGATCTGATGTTGGAAGAGTTATTCCTATTACAATAAGCCAGGCTGTTGAGACTGACGGCGATATTTCAAGAGACGGAAATTATTTCTTCTATTCATCAAATAGTGATGCGGGAAATTTTGACATATACCTTAGATCAATGACAGATATAACTACAGTGAGATTAACCTCTCATCCGGCAAAGGATATAATGCCTGTCATATCACCTGATGGTAAAAGGCTTGCCTTTGTATCATTTAGAGATAATCCTGAGGGTGATATCTTTATGTTGAAGATTGATCCTGCTAAGCTGATAGATGGGGCAAGGAAATCAGTTTCATCTTTATCATCATTAGACAACAAAATTAAAAATATTACAATTGAGAAAGATAAAGACAGCGGTGTTGTAATAAATACAAAAAATTCAAGTCCGGCGTGGAGTCCCGATAGTAAATATATAGCATATTCATCAACAAAAGACGGCATTGCAAATATATGGATAATGGAATCTAACGGTTCAAACAAAAGAAGATTAACGCAAGAAAGCGGAGAGTATCCGTCATTTTCACCGGATGGCAGTACAATAGTATTTGTATCATACAGGGATAATGTTAATGGAGATTTATATACCATTGATGTTGCAAGCGGAGCAGAGAATAAAATAATATCAGATAAAAGTATAAAATTTAATCCTGCATTTATGGAGAATACAAGCAAGTTAATCTATTCATCCATTGAGAAAGATACAAATGGCAATAGTATTTTAGATATTCAAGACAAGTCTATTATAAGATTTATTGATTTGAATAGCGGATTAACATATCCGCTGACAAAAAGGTCAGAATCTTCGTTGAAAGCTAAATGGCTCCCTGTATTAAATACAAGAGAGTATAACGGCGTTATCATTTACAATGATATTATCGGAGAGAATATAAGCCTGAATATTATACCTGAAACAGGAATTATTCCAAAGAGGGGTAATGCAAAACTTCAATATGAGTTATGCGACAGCTTCATGACAGACTATGATGATGTTGATAAATATCTCTTAGCGCTTGAATTTGTTTATAATATTTATGGTAGAAATAACGATAACGCATCTAAAGTCTATGTGAACAGAGCTCTTGAAGAGGCGGCGCTATATTATATAAATAACAAAAACAGAGGCGAGGCTGAAAGGATAACGTCAATTATAAAGAAAAGGTCAGATGAGAAGGATAATTATGCTTCTTTTATTTTATCTATCATAGATAAACCTTTTAATGTTAAGGGAACAGATGATTTAGTCTCAATAGTCAAAAAATTTGAATTAGAAAAGAATAACGGATACTATACTCCATTTGCTATTGAAGATATTGGCGATACATATTTTAAGAAAAAAGATTATAATTCTGCGCTGAAGATGTATAATTACATTGTAAGCAATCATGGTAATTTTGAAAGGATACTTGATATTCATACAAAGATATCTCTATGCAGTGATGACCTTCGCAAGAGCCAATTATCAGATTCTGCAGTACAGGTTTTCACCAACGGTAATGAAAATCAGAGAATATTGATCATAAAAAATCTTATTGTCCCGTTTGTTAATGCTGCAATTAGATCATCAGACGTTGATATTTACATAAAGAATATAACTGCTTATAAAGATTCATTTAAAGATAATAAGAAGATTTTAGCAGTTCTATGTCATGTTGCCGGACTCTTATACGATATTAAAGGATCAACTGATAATAGCAGGGATGAACTAATTCAGTCAATTACTCTGTCTCATCCGAATGACTTTGCATCATATCTGTCTAATATCAAATTTGGCGATATAGAGAGGAAGCAGAGCCGTTTTGTTGAGGCTGAAAAATATTTTAACGCAGGTATAAGCAGATATTTAAGAAGATTTAAGACTGAAAATTTTAAAGAAAAATTCCTTTGGCTCATAACCTATTATGAACAGGTTGGGGAAAAAAACGAACTCTCGGGAAATTTTAAAGATGCCAGTGATACTTACAAGAAGCTAATAAATATTATTGCGCCTATATTTAATCAAAGATTATATCCTGAGGTATATAGTGAGTTTGCGCCAAGGACTCATATAAAATATATAGATACCTATACATCGTGGAAGGGAGAATCATCCATAATTGAACTTGAGGATAATTATAGAAAAGATCTCTCTGTATATAGAATGGGCTTTAACAGAGCGGCAATTTATGGTTTTGCATATATCTATACCAAGAAGGCTCTGTACCTGAAGTCGCTTGTGAACGGAATGGATAGCAGGCTGGAAGATGTATATCAGGCATTTAAAATGGCGGATATAAATATAGACTGGGCTCTGTTTATGAATGATGCATTTATTGAGGCATATATACTCAAAAGCTGGATATATCAGTACATTGACGAAGACAGAAATAGCGACAGAGAAAAGACAGAACAGTACGCTAATAAATATTTTGAAAGATACCTGTGGGAACAGAATATTGTAATTTTAGAAAAAGCTCTCACCATGAATGATGAGAATGTAAACCCCGACAATGAAGGCGACCTGCATCTTAATATGGGGAACAACTATTTTCTTCTTCTAAATTATCCAAACGCTTTAAAATCATATAAGTTAGCTGAGAAGTATAAAAGGAACTTCGGATCGGATATAGAGAAAGCCATATTCTATTTTCATGTTGGATACACGCTCTGGCAGAATGATGAGATTAATAAGGCGCATAGTGAAATTAATAAGGCGCATGATATATATAATTCCCTTTCACAGATTAGCGGGTTTGTAAAATATAAGGAGCAATACCTGATACTATATAGATATTTTGCCCTATTCAGCAGATATGATAACAAATTCCCAGAAGCTATTAATTGGTATAAAAAGATTATAGATTTTGCCGGCAAGAACAGGCTCAATATTGACAGAGCGCGGTATTATCAGGAGATTGCCAACTGTTATATGAACATGAAAGATTATGACAGCGCCAGAGCCTACCTTGATCAGGCGGATATGCTGCTTCAAAAATATCCTGATGATGAAAGGAAATATTATTTTAAACTGCGAATGTTTAAGTATGGGCAATTCTCTTTAGGTCCGTTTTCTATCTATAATGCCGGACCGGATATGGCAGTAATAGGGAATAACAAGATATTCTATCCATTGGATACTCAGAGTAAAAAGCTCCTTAATCTGTCAATGTTTGAAGAGATTGCAGTTAGTGAAGGCGATTATAATGAAGCGATAAAAAATCTCGCTAAGAAGGTCGCTCTATTGGAAAAGTCATCAACAGCCGTATCAATTGACGCCAGAATAAGATCGCTGAATAATCTTGGATATTACTCTCAACTTTCAGGAAAGACCGGTGATGCCGAAAAGTATTTTAATCAGGCAGCTAATCTGTCAAAGAAGAATGATAACCTAGAAGGAACATTCGCATCAATGATGAACATTGTAAATCTATATGCTCTGGCTGCAGAAGAGGGATTAAATACAGACAAGGAATGGGAGAATAAGAGTAAAACACTCATCGGAAAAATTGATGAATATAAAAAGAGTTATTACAAATTGAGATTAGATCAGGAAAAAGAGATACTAAATCAAAAGGCAAAGGCAAAAAATGAAAAGGTTACATCTCAGCAGATTGCAGAGACCGCTGCTCTGGTTGAGCAAGAGGCGCAATCTAAATACTATCTGTTAGATATATCCTCTGCTACTCTGAAGTTTTATCTTGCCGAATATATTTATGCATCTGATCCTTCATTAGATGGTAAGACTTTGAAAAAGGATAAGGATCTCTATAGCTTAAACAGGGACGCATATAACCTATACAGTGAAGCCTTAAACAGTTTTGAGTCCGGAAATATAGAGGCTGAAAAATACAGAAAGAATGAACTAAAGGTTAAATTATTATTAAATAAGGCAGTATGTTACGAAAGAGTCGGCGAGATTGAAAAAGCATACGTCGCTTTTCTTGATGCTAAAGATTTATGCGAAAAGAGTTATCTCAATTTGATAAAGATAAATGTCTATCACAGGCTTGCGAATTTTATTAATATTCACGGGGCTGAGGTGGAGAGAGGTAATTATCCAAATCTTGCGGATACTTATTTTACATCTTCAATATCTGCTATAGAGGAATATCCTGTTTTATATTCTTCTCATTCAAACCGAGTTAGAATTATTTACAACGACTATATAAATTTTCTTATTAACAGAGGCGAGGGAGAAAAGGGATTTAAGGTGTCGGAGAGATATGCGCAAACATCAAGGATTATATCAATAAATCTGCTTTCACCCAGATTCGGTAATGAATATGACAGGAAAAAATATTATGAATTTTCTTCAGAGCTTGGGAAGTTAAATACATTAAGGGATAATTTGTCATCTCTTCTGCTGACAGGAGCGGATCCTCTATCTAAAGATGTTGTGACGGCAAAGACGAATATGTCTGTTCAAGAGAAGAAGATTAAAACTCTCATAAACGATATAATGGTCAATAACAGTTCAATTAAAAATTATATTGCCTTGCCTGCATATAAAATTCCAACAGTAAATAATAATATTTTTAAATTTCATAAAACCGAAAAGGGGAACTATTATTGGAAGATTTCAAAAGGCGTAATTTCATACGGTTATCTTAAAGACGATCCTGCTTCTGTGCTATCGTCAAACAGCGGAGCGCCAATAATTATCCTGTTAAATAATACGGTTGTTGATATGATTAATAGCGGCAAGTTGGCGTCTTCTGAGAAATATATTTTTATTAACGCCTTAGACAGAGCGCCGGATTATCTTACCGATTTAAATAATATTAGCGGGAATATATACTCAGATGAAAGGGGGGTGCGGAGAGCTCTTGCCGGCATAGTTAATGTTAATGATGAAAAGAAAGGAGCGAGAGGGACGCTCGGCGATTCTTCATTGATTGTTGATAAAGAGGGGGTTGGAGATGATATTACTCCCGGTCTTCTTTTTTCATCTTCAATATCGCCTGCTTGTATTATTAAATCCGGCATAAACATTGATTATCAATACTTAACATCCTTTATGGAGGGGGCTTTGTATGCCGGGACAAAGCGTCTTATTGTTACTTCGGGTAAAGATTCTGTTCTCCCAATATTAAAGGCGTTATATGGAAAATCGGATAATACTTATAATTCGCCTTTTTTTACACTTGGGTATATAGATACATTCAATAGCGAAAAAAACAATATCACCGGTAACATTAAAGAAAGCGAAAGGAATCTCTTTAATGAATATATGATTAAGTGTGATTTTGAAAAAGCTTTAGTACATCTATCAAGATTGTATCCGTTAGAAAAAGACAGAGACTCATCTGAGTATGTTAAAAATCTTTGGCTTATAAAGCTATTAAGCGGAGACTTGCAAGGTTCGTTAGCAGTTATTAATTCATACAGCCCAAAAGATGACGGTGAAAAATCCGCCATGATGCTTAGAAAGGTTTACACTCATATATATTTCGGAGATATGAAAAATGCCGATATGGAGATGAATAAACTTGCCGAAAGCGATAATCTTCAAGAGGAGATTAAAATAATCAATTCAATAATTAATCTTATAAAAGAGGGTGATCTTTCGGCAATAGACGTTCTGGCAAAAATCAAAAAGCCATACAATACGGCTATTCCCATGGAGAGATATTTTATTATCGCTGCAAAGTTTTTATTTATGACAGGTAATGGCAGCGCTGCAAAGATTGCATCTTTAATACCTGAAAAATCCTGTCTGTCGGAAGATGAGTATATTATGAGATACCTCATGTGCGGTATTAAACCTCCCCTCGGCAAATCTATCCGTTTTGATAAAATTATAGACTTGTGGAGTATGAGCGATCTTACTTCTATAAGAGAGGAGGCTCTTAAATTAATTCGCGGAGAGAGCGGCGAAGATTCATTATCGCCCTTTCCTGTTATAGAGACAATTTTAAAGCATAAAAATAAAGATATGAACCGCGAACTGATACAGTTTATTGAATGGGCAAATTTAAGTAATATTATTTCAAAGTCTGATAATTTAACATCCTTAATTCTTCTAAGGACGGTTGATGATCTTTTTTCAGCGGAGGAGAATTATAAAGACAGAGTATCTATCTTGGATAATATTTTAAAAATCTCATCTGCAAATCAATATAACTCCATTAGAAATGAGACTTATTACAATTTTTCAATGAATTATTTTTTAACGGAAGATTTTCAGGAGAGTTACAACAGAGCAATTGACGGTGAGAAGTTTATTTTACCCAATGATAAAAATTATGCGGATATTGAACTTCTGTTGATGATGCTTTATATCCAAGGAGGAAAATATAAAGATGCCGAGATAAAAGGCGATACCATCGCTAAAATAGAAGGTCTTTCATTAGACAGAAAATATATGTTGAATCTTCAACAGTCTTTAATTGAGCTTAACAGGCTGCGTTCTTTAAAGAGCGCAAATATTTCGGACGCCGCACAGTTTGAGAAATTGTTTTCGACAACTGTAGCTCTTGCAAGACATGATACGGAGCTTCTCAACCGCAAGGGTTATAGAAAGATAACCGAGCTGATATTTGATGAATTCATCAATTATAAAATGAGGACAAGCCAGCATACAGACGCTCATTATTATAATGAGATGAAAAAGGTTTTAACAGGTTCATCTAAGTGCGGCATTAACCTGTTTAAATATTCAAGCGCAATAGATATGAATGCAATTCAAGGTATAATTCCGGATAACGGCATATATGTTAATATTGCCAAGAATAAGGATAATATTTTTGTATGGGCGGCAGACAAGAAGTCTAAAAGTGCATTTATTATTGAGAATGGCTATTCCTTATTTTCAAAACGGACAGATGAATATAATCTTAATTTAGACTCAGGAAAAGATATAACGGTTATTTCTAAAGAGTTTACAAATATTTTATCGCAAGTCTATAAGTTGATGAAGGATAAGAATGTAATTTTTATTTCGCCTGATTCGGATTCCGAAAAAATTCCCTTTGAGATACTTGGCGAGGGGGATTATTTATCTAATAGAGCATCCATAATCTATATCCCGTCACTGCTGGTAACCATGGCAGATAGTAATCTATTTACTGCCGAAGTATATCTTCCTGAGAGTGATAACTCTGCAAGCGCATCTCTTTCCAGAGTTGCAATTAATGAATCCGGGATAAAGTATAATACAAAGAGCCATTCAAAAACCGGTATAATCCATTTATACTCCAAGTTTACATATAACCAGAACAAAAGAAATTTTACATTTAATAACAGAGATATTAAGAGCTTTGCAAACAACTGCGGTCTTCTTGTCGCATCATCGGGCGGGATTGAAGGAGCCGGCGTAACCGATTTTCTTGTATTCGGAAGAGATTTGAATATTAAGGCTGCATTATTAAACGGCTCAAGAGTACAGGATGTAAACAGCGCCGTTTTTACTGAGGAGTTTTACAGAAATTTTGGTAAAGGTATTGCAATTCAAGAATCATTTACTTTGGCATTGAATAAGGTTAAGAACAGTAAGTATAGTCATCCAATGAATTGGAGCGGATATAGATTGTATGTTTATGATTTGAATATAATCAGAAAACAATGAAAGCTGATAAATATTTTTTAGAAATTGAAAAGAGTGTCGGGAGGGCAATTAACTGTTATTCATTAATAAGAGAGAATGATAAGGTAGCTGTTGCATTATCCGGCGGGAAAGATTCGCTTGTAATGTTAGACGCTGTCTCTAACAGAAGAAAAAGACTCCCTGTAAAATACGATATTTTAGCTGTGCATATACATATAAAAAATATAGGTTACAAAACGGATTTTGAGTTTATAAAAGATTTTTGCAATGAACACAATGCTCCGCTTCATATAATCGAAGCTGAAGCCGTACTTAAAGATGACGATAAAACTGCTCCATGCTTTATCTGCTCCCGTCTTAGAAGAAAATTGCTTTTTGACTTTGTTAAGGATACGGGCTGTAATAAACTTGCATTCGGTCATCACAGGGACGATGCTGTTGAGACTCTTTTGATGAATATGATGTTCAACGCTTCAATAAGCTCTATCCCTCCTTCGCTCTCAATGTTTGGCGGTGAGTTTGACATTATACGACCGTTGATACTTATCGGAGAGGATGAGATAAAAAAATATGCCGAGCTGAAAAATTTTCCTCCCCAGTTAAAAATCTGCCCCTACAGTGGAGATACTAATAGATTTACAATAAAAGGGATTCTTAATGAAATGGAAAAGATAAATAAAAAAGCTAAGCGGAATATATATGCTGCCATGTCAAATATTCACAGCGAATATCTTCCTCATAAATGATTGATAATATCCGCTTATTAAAAAATTCTTGACAGATAAACTGATATAATAGAATAATCATTTGAAATAAACTTATTTAGGATGATTAAAATAATGAAACACAAATATTCCCTCGTACTCTTATTAATATTTACTGCGATATGTATAGTCATTACATCATCTAAAGCATACAGCGCAGATATAACTGTGGGAGCGACAACATGGTACGCATGGTGGGATACTTCGGGCGCTTCTACCGATTCGGCATTTCTTTATGGTCCTGCATTGGGTGTCAAATTTAATGATGATTTTAATTTAACATTTGTCTATCTTTACGGTAAATTTGATTTTGAAAAACCTGGTGTGAAAACTAAACTTAAGCGAAGCGACTCGGATCTTGCCGTGAACTACAGACTAAGCGATTATTTCAAGGTCTTTGCCGGAATAAAATATTTAGCAGCTTCAATGACAGAATTTGAACATACTGCTTATGGTCCGGGATTGGGTTTAAGCGCTGCTCTCCCGCTGTATAAGAATATATTTCTACTTGGCACTCTGTCGGGATTCTATTTATGGGCTGATCAGGAGGAGGGTGGAGTAAATTCAAATCCTCATGATTATGGAATTAACACAATGCTGTCAATTGCATACTATATTGCTCCTGCGTCAACAACAGTAAGCCTTGGAGGCAGATATCAGTATCTGAAACATAAAGTTGATGAAGACACTGGACCTGATAGCGAGAAGTTTTATGGTATTACACTAACAGCAACATATACATTCAGCATTTAGTTATGTATAAATATCGGATAAAGGGGGGGGTAGCTCCCTTTTTTTTATAAAAAAATACCTGACGCTTAGTATATACAGCAAGAATGCCTGTAGAGAAAAAACTTCTACTTTTTAAAAGTTTTTTCTCTACAGAGAAAAAACTTGACATATAAGATAATTTGCCATATATGCCGATTATGGTTCAACGAAAAGGATATTTAGCCGGACTGGCAGCTTGGCGGGAAAAACAGGTTATAAAGGTTGTTTCGGGAGTCAGGCGCTGCGGAAAATCAACGCTTTTATTGCAGTACATTGACTGGCTTAAGGCATCCGGCGTAGAAGACGAGCAGATAATCTCAATAAATCTGGAAGATTCCGAATTTGAACCGCTCCACGATCATCAAACCCTGTACGCTTATATACAAAAGAGGCTTTGCAAAAACAGATACACCTATATTTTTATTGATGAGGTACAGCAGTGCGTTAATTTTGAAAGAGCGGTTGACAGCTTGTTTATAAAAAAACGCGTTGATTTGTATATCACAGGTTCCAATGCCTATTTCCTTTCCGGAGAGTTGGCAACATTGCTTTCCGGCAGATATGTAGAAATAAATATGCTCCCACTGTCTTTTGCGGAATATTTGACATTTTCCGGAGCTGATACAAAAAATGCAAGCGATCATAGAGCGGCTTTCAATAATTACCTGCGTTTCGGTTCTTTCCCCTATACTTCCGTACTGGGCTCTGACCCCGGTATAATAAAAACCTATATTGATGGAATTTATAATACAATTCTAATAAAGGATGTGGCGAAACGCATGGGCGCTGCCGATGTTTCACTCTTAGAAAACATCATCAAATTCCTGAGTCATTCTGTTGGAAGTTTTATATCTGTAAAAAAAATAAGCGACACAATAAATTCGTCAGGCAGAAAAATTTCAATTAACACAGTCGAGACATATATGCGCTCCCTGACCGAAAGCTTTATTTTTTACTACGCAGGACGCTATGATATAAAAGGGAAACAGCATCTAAAAACTTTGGGTAAGTATTATATAGTTGATACCGGTATCAGGAATATGCTGCTGGAATCATCTTCGCCTGATTTGGGTCATCAGCTTGAAAACGTTGTGTATCTGGAACTTCTTCGTCGTTATCGTCGTGTCAGTATAGGGAAGCTCGCTGAGAAAGAAATTGATTTTGTTGCTATAGGCTCTAAAGCTGAAGATGACGATTCAAACGGAACAGCCTATTTTCAGGTAGCAGCCTCAGTTTTGGACAGGAATACGCTGGCAAGAGAACTGGCTGGCTTGCAGTATATAAAAGATAATCATCCTAAATATTTGCTTACCTTGGATGATATTCCGGCTAAGGCAAATCATGACGGAATAATTCAGTATAATTTGATTGACTGGCTGCTGAAAACAGACAATATCACATAATGAGAATAAGAGACTGCTAAAAGGAGATTAAGTTATGACATCAATAGAACAGTGGCGATGGGAAAAAGAGGAGATCAGGACAATTCCATGGCATTTTTATAATTCATGCAGCAGATTCCCGGATCGCAATGCGCAGCTCTTTAATGGCAAACTGTATCCTGATGATAGTAAAGGAAGCCTTACATGGCATGAGCTTATGGTTAGAGTTGAATCAATAGGATCAGGTTTAATGTCGCTTGGATTAAACAAGGGCGATAGAGCGGCTATAATGTCTCCGAATACGCCTTATTGGACACATGCTGATATGGCTTTGGCATGCACAGGCGGAGTAAGCGTAGCTATATTTCCAACACTGATTAATAAAGAGATTGAATATATAATGAACAACTCCGAAAGCCGCTTCATTTTTGTCGGTAATGAAGGATTGCTTGATAATCTCATGGAATCCTTTAATAATATTCCAAAGCTTGAAAAGGTTATAATCCTTGATTTTAAATATGTCAGTAATGACAGACGAATAATCGGACTAAAGGAACTTATTGAAAAAGGGGATTCCTGGAAAGATGAGAATTATAATAAGTATATTGAACGTAAAGACAGCATTGGACCGGATGATTGGTACACAATAATCTACACATCAGGAACTACAATGCCCGAAAGGGGCGTTATACTGACTCATTTTAATTGCAGTTCAAAAGTTGCAGGCACAGATGAATTTTTAGAGAGATATAATATGACGATAAGTGAAAATGACACAACACTGTGTTATCTTCCGTTGTCGCATATATTTGACAGAACTTCATGTATCCTTTTAGCCGTCTATCATGGAGCGACAATTGCTTATGCAGATAAATTGGAAACACTCTTGGACGATTTAAGAAAATATAACCCTACATGGATGAACTGTGTCCCGAGGATATATGAGAAAATCTATCTGAGATTGAAATATATACTTGCTCAAAGACCTTTTAGAAAAAGGGTCGTTTCATGGGCGCTGAAAATAGATCGTGAAGTTTTTGAATATAGAAAAAATGCAGACGGATGCTATAATATGGACAGGGATTTTAATGTTAGATCTAAACTCGGTCTGTTTTTAAGGTTAAAATTTAAGATTGCTTACAGGATTTTGGTAAACATTAGATTATTGTTTGGCAATAGATTAAGGTATGCATTTGCAGGGACTTCGGCAATACCATCAGAGCTGGTTAAGTTTTTTTATGCTGTAGGAGTTCCTGTTGTTGAGGGTTATGGTCTCACGGAAAGTTTCGGCGGCTGTATTCTAAATCCAATAACTGCATGTAAGCCCGGATATATAGGTATAAATGCATGCGGGGTGCAGAGCAGAATATCAGATGACGGAGAGTTAGAGATAAAAGGCGCCGGAGTTTTTAAAGAGTATCTTAAGAACCCTGAATGGACTGATGAACTGTTTACTGATGACGGATGGTTTAAAACAGGAGATTTAGCTGATATTGATGAACATGGTTATTATAGAATTTTAGATAGAAAAAAGTCTATTATATGTACGGACACAGGGAAGAATATCTCTCCGTTTAAAATAGTTGATCTCTTCTCGTCAAGCGATTATGTTGAGCAGGTGCTTGTTATCGGCGATGACAGGAGTTATATAACTGCTCTTATTGTTCCAAGATTTAATCACTTTGTTGATATGTTTGATAAGGAAAGCGTAAGATATAGAAAGGATCAGTTAGAGTGGGATGACGAAGGTGAGTTTAGAACATGCGTAAAAGTAGGAGATGATTTTATTCTCAATTTTAACCTTCAGGAATTGATAAAGGGAGAAGTTGATAAGGCTAATCTTGAACTTGAAATTTATGAAAAGATCAAGCAATATACTATACTGCCAGAGAGATTTACAGAACAGAATGGATTGCTTACGCCTTCGCATAAGGTTAAGAAAAAAGAGATTATTGAAAAGTATGCCGATGTAATAGAAAAGATGTATGAGTAAAAGAGCATAGGTGTGTCTGACAGCGGCAGGTTACGGTCTGGTATATCTATGTTTAATTTTCATCTCTAAAAGCAATCTCTCAAATGGATGATCCTCTTTGTTCTTCGTATTCTTCCCGGAACAAAACTCCGATCCATTATCTGTCAGTACTGTTTCTATACTAAAATTTTCTAAAAATTATGTAACTAATCGCGCTGAGCCCGACATGTTATCTGACATATACAATCGAATTAAAATAGTTTTTAGGCGTTATACCGACATGTTTTTTAAAATGTCTAATAAAATGACTTTGATCGTAAAAACCGCAGTCAAGGGCGCTGTTCAAAATCTCTTTATCCGATACAAAACGTTTCTTTAAGTTTCTGATCCTTGCCTGTATTATATACTGGTGAGGAGTTAAACCTGTAGTCTCTTTAAATTTATGAACAAGATAGTATGGATTTAAATTTACAATACGGGCTAACAGCTCTAAAGACAATTGATCTGCAGAGTGTTCGTCAATATACGCCATAAGTTTACCTGTTAAGGATTCGCTGTAACTGTAATTATCAAGCATTTTTAATCCGTATTCATATATTAAAGATATATTTTTAATATCAATAAACGAATTTATCTCATCATTGCAAATCGTCTCTTTAGATATTTTTCTAATATCGTCGGCAGAGAGAATCGTATAGCTGACACTGCCGCCTTTCTCTACATAACACGAATGAGGCATATACGGCGGAATAAAAAAGAAATCGCCGTTTTTTAGAATATGAACTTTATTATTTGTAACTAAAAATTTTTCACCGGCATCTATCTTCCCTGTGCAGATTCTTTTATGAATATGCACAGGGAAGTTATGTGTCGATTCTCTTACTTTTAATATTTCAAAGTCCGATTTCTTTATTAGTATTTCATATTTTGTATTCATTTTAGTTTAACGGCGGAGTAAATTTTGCCAACAGTATTATCCCATTGTCTCCGGCTTTAACGCTATGGCGTATATCGTTAGGTATGAGCGATACTACTCCAGCTTTATATTCGATTTTTTTATCCCCTACTATCCCAATCCCATACCCTGAGATTATTTCATGCAGTTCATATTTACCTTTGTGTATATGGTCTCCGATTTCATGGTTAGGCTCAATCTTTATAATCATTGCGCTTAAATTATTACTGCTATCTTTTCCTGTAAATAGAGTTTTTGTAAAAACCCCGGAGAATTTCGGATGATTATTCCATTTGATATTGGAAATTTCGTCAACTTTTTCACCATTGATAAAAATTGTATTATTTTCTAAATCTGTTAAATTCATATTAAACTTCTCCTTAATTTAGATTTTTTACAATTTTAATAATAAACTCTCTTAATTGTATTGTATAAAATTGCGGCCTGTTTATTTTTTGTAAAATAAATCATGACGGATAAAATATATTTGACAACACATAATATTTACATATTGTCAATTATAGATAAGAAATAATTATGCCGAAAAGATATACTGTTGAAGAGATAACTAAAATGATAAAAAAAGATGGATGGGTTTTTGATAGATCCAAGGGTTCGCATTTTCATTATGCTCATCCAATGAAATCCGGAATAGTTACTATACCAAATCATAAAGGAGTTTTAAATCCCAAAATAGCAAATAGTATTTTAAAGCAAGCTGGATTAAAATAAGAGGTGTATGAAATGGTAAAAAAATATATAGCTTTTATAGAAATGAAAAAAGAACTTAAAGGAAATGTTTTAGGTGTTGTATTTCCGGATTTTCCGGGTTGTGTGTCTTGCGGAGATAATTTTGATGAAGCTTATCAAATGGCTCATGAAGCTTTATCCGGGCATGTGGAAGCAATGAAAGAGCACGGGTATAATATCCCAAAACCCAGCACATTAGAGGATATAGAAAAAAACTGGGAAGATTTTAAAGATTGGAAAAAGACCAAATACGCAATAGCTTATATAAGTTTAATTCCATCCTCAAAAACTCGCAAATATACTATATCAATGGATGTGAGTCTTATGGCTCAAATAGATAATATTGCAAAAAATCGTTCTAAGTTTATAACAAAAGCAGTAGAAAAAGTTTTAGGTATAAGTAATATAGAAAATAAACAAAGTAAACAAAAACCGGCACAAAATCTGCGAAAATCCTGAATCTTCTGCGTCATCTGCGTGCTAATTGTTTATAGCATTTACTTTTCATCTCCGTGCTGAAAAGTAAATGCTATAAATCAAAGCAGAATTTCATGCATCTTGCGCAGGGTGAATCCTGAGATTTTTTTGTATCCTGTTTTTTTTAGTTTTTCAATTGCAAGAGGGTATCCCATACATACATCGTCGGGAGAATGTGAGTCGGAGCCTAATGTAACAGGTACGTTCTCTTCAAAGAATATCTTTAAAATTTCATCAGACGGGTAGAATTCTTTAACAGGTTTTTTTAAGCCTGATGTGTTGATCTCTGCGGTTATATTCTTGTCTGCCATCTTCTTTGCGATTCTTCTTACAACATTGTCCATGTTTGATACAGGTCTATGACCGAACTTTTTTATTAAATCAAAATGTCCGATAATATCGCAAAATTTTGCGTCCACTATAGATTCAACAGCGCGATAGTACTCTAAGTAAACTTCATCAATAATCTTTTCGTCAAATTTATATATCTCTTTAGGATTGTCAAACGCCCACTCTCCAATAAAATGGCAAGAGCCGATAATGTAATCAATAGTTGGATCCGAAAGATATCTTTTATCAAACGAATCAAAAATGGGGAAGTCTATCTCTAAGCCAAGCTTAATATCTATTCTATTTTTATACTCCTCTTTTTTTAACAGGATTGAGTTTATATATTGAGGCATCTGTTCGGGCGACATTGTTATACCGTCTCTAAGGCGGGCAGATATTGGAGCATGGTCGGAGAATCCGAATTCAATTATACGGTTTTCTATAGCCTTTTCAATATATTCATCTAATTCACCTGTTGCATGCCCGCAGAGTGACGTGTGATTGTGATAGTTGACCATCTTTAGTTAGTAACCGTGTCTTGAATAGAAATATGATATGTCATTTAAGAGAGGATATAATTTCGGATCAACCTTATTCATTTTGATAAAAAATTTTTCCATATCCTCTTTACCATCAGGACTTATTATTGACAGTATATTCCACAGATACGGTATTTTATTTTTATGCTTACTGCTGCGATCTATGGAATTCTCTATGATTTTTGTATTCATTATGTTTTCAAGACTTACGGATATAAATTTGTTATTCTTTTCGGATTCGTCTTTATATCCTAACGGGTGCGTTAAATATAGCATAAGAATCTTTTTTTTCTTAAGATATATGGAGGCAAGTTCAATATTTCCTGCTTCAATATATCTTGGTCTTAATACAATTTTGCTGACTTTGGAAAAATCACCTTTATACGGATAGAATGAGAGTAAGAATCTCAATCTATCAGGCGTAAAGAGAAGTGTCTGATTTTGCGGATATACCTGTCTTGGATATATTATCTCAATAATCGAATCGTTGTGTTTATATCTGTCGCATAGATATAAGCTGCCGACACTATCTGTTAGGAGTGTGTCAATATAAGAGATTATTTCATCATCAATATCTGCTGCGCCGTACTCTATACTATTACTGTTCACAGTATTGCAGTAATAGTATTCTTTAATATCAAACATTTACTTATTCCTTCTTGTATTATGGGGCTGTCTAATAAGTAACAGGCAGGCAACATGTCGCGCTAAGCCCGACATGTTATTTGACATATAAGACTTCATGCTTACTTACTTATCAGACAGCCCCCTCTACATTACATAATAATATTTTCTTATTGTTTTATTAATTAAGCCCTAAAAGTTCACTAATATCTTTCCAGGCTTGTTGTCTCTTTGCGTCAAAATTTTTTACGGCTGAATCTTTCTTTGTATTGGCATATTCCTTAAGATATTTAGCTTCTTCCAAAAGGAGGTTATAGCATCCGATCATTCTTTTTATAAATGCCTTATCATCAGCAGAGGTCTCTTTGGATTTACTCCATTTATCTAAATAATCTTTCTGAACTTTTGCCTGTCCTTCAATTGAGGAAATAAGACTTATCGTTTGTTCTTTTTCATATATTCCATTTCCATAGCAATCTGCTATTATCCCAATAGATAAATATGTAAGGTAAATATTTGATCCTCCCATAGCGCCTACGGTCTCTAATGCGAGGTCATTAGCAAACAGGGGTACTGCAATAAAGATTGAGATTATTGAAGCAAGAATTTTTCTTTTCATAATTGTTCTCCTATATTATTTATTATTCATATTATTATGCCTTGCCCGCAGATGCTAATACATCTATGTTCTTATGCTTATACATTTCTTTCAAAGCATCCCTTGCAGGGCTTAAATATTTCCTCGGATCAAATTCACCGGGATTTTCTGCCAATACTTTTCTTATTGCTGCTGTCATTGCTAATCTTCCGTCTGAGTCTATATTTATCTTGCACACTGCCGACTTTGCAGCCTCGCGAAGCTGACTCTCCGGTATGCCTATTGCGTCATCCATCTTTCCGCCATATTTATTAATCTGTTCTACCAGATCATGAGGAACCGAAGACGATCCGTGTAAAACTATGGGGAAGCCGGGTATCCTCTTCTCTATCTCTGCAAGTATATCAAGGCGTATTTTTGGATCTGTGTTAGGCTTAAATTTATATGCCCCATGTGAAGTGCCTATTGCTATTGCAAGAGAATCAACGCCTGTTTTAGAAACAAAATCCTCTACTTCATCAGGGCTTGTAAAAACGTGTTCCTCTGCATGCACGTCATCTTCAACACCTGCAAGTACGCCAAGTTCACCCTCTACGGTAACATCATGTTTATGAGCGTAGCCGACTACTTTTTTTGTAAGCTTAACATTCTCGTCATAGGTCAGGTGTGATCCGTCAATCATAACCGACGAAAATCCTGTGTCTATACAGCTTTTGCAAAGCTCGTATGAATCCCCATGATCAAGGTGAAGAACAATCGGAATCTTTTTACCGAGATCTTTAGCATATTGAACTGCGCCCTCTGCCATATACCTGAGCAGTGTCTGGTTTGCGTATTTTCTTGCGCCTGCAGACACCTGTAAGATAACAGGTGAGGATGTTTCTACGCATGCCATAATTATTGATTGCAGCTGCTCCATATTATTGAAGTTATAAGCAGGTATGGCATATCCGCCCTTGATAGCTTTTTTAAAGAGATTTCTTGTATTTACCAGTCCTAATTCTTTATAGCTTACCATTGTCTCGCTCCATTTAATTTGTTGTATATAGATATAATCTATTGATGGGCATAATAAGTGTCAATTAGAATTTATTTTATTTTTACTTTGGTCGGATTACAAATATTGAACATAATCGGCATTAAAGCGTTTGGCAGAGGAAAAGATGAAGTAGAAAAATCCGCCTCTAAGGGCGGATTTTTCCATATTATTGCACAGAATTAGAACTGCAACCGCGCGCCTAAGTTCACTCCAAAACCTTTGTCGGTAGATTTAGAAGTAGGACTACCTATTGTTTTTTCTTTATTTTTTGCGTAGATATAGTCTATTCCGGCATCAAGGATTAAATGGTTCGCCACTTGATAACCGATACCGCAGCCAATTGCAAATATTTTATCCACACTTTTTAGCTCAACAGGTCCATAATCTTTAACCTTTCTCTGATACGCAAAGCCAGCCTTGAGATAGGGCAGGAAACTGTCGCTTACATTAAAATCATAATAAACATTGAATGACGGATAACCTGTTGCCAACATAATATCCATGCGGAAATCCGATATTTTCATACCGAGAGAGAAAGCTCCAAATCCTAAGGACAGTGATGTTATATCTGGACCATCACCGCCTCCTGGATACTCCTCAGTGACTGAGGTGTATCTTACCGGAAAAATTCCGAAATAGGGCTTTACATCAACTGCACTTGCCGATGCGACCATGGCGATTGCCATTAATGATGCTAATATAATTTTTTTCATGTGTTTCTCCTTGTTTATTTTATCAACAGGAATTATCCTTTTTGATTATTGTATTAATTATTTTTTCTATGATAAAGAAAAATTGAGTCTAAAAATTTTTGACGCAGTATAGACGCAGTTTGGGGACCTGCAACTGATAGTGTGAGTGTAAAAACGATGATTGCTGAAATTATTATTACAGGGCAGACAAGGTTTTACAATAAACGGATAAACGGATAAACGGATAAACGGATAAACGGATAAACGGATAAACGGATAAACGGATAATTATTATGCCATGCTTTCAGTTTTATGTCAATTAAAATATTTATCATAAAATTTGGATTTTAAAAAAATTCTCCTATATTAAATTCATATATTACAGTTAAACTTTTTTAAACTTCGGCATCAAGTTGTTTTTATTTTTTTTAAGAACATATATTCAAAAATAGTTAAGCAAGTTTGATAAATGACAAATAATAATCATTATAATTTTAATAATACAAAATAACGCGGCAGCGGGAGATTGCAAAAAACCGCCGGTTGCTCTAAAAGGCTTGACTTTTTATGTTATTATAACATCTCATGTTAAATTAACATAAAAACGGAGATTTGCCATGTATATCAAACGTCATATTGAAGAAGCTGTTTTGAAACGCGCAAACATGAAAGGCGCTGTTGTTGTTACGGGCGCAAGACAAGTTGGGAAAACCACTTTAATTGAAAACTTAAAGCCGCAGATTCCAAAAGTTTCCCTCGACGATTTACCAACCAGACGCCGCGCGATTAATTCGCCTTCGACTTTTTTTAATATAACACCTCCCCCAATTTTTGTTGATGAAGTGCAATATGCTCCGGAGATTTTTCATTACATAAAAATTCTGTTGGACAATAGTCATAATAAGGGCGATTTTTTTCTTACAGGCTCACAGAGCTTTGAACTTATGAAAAACGTTACGGAAAGTTTAGCCGGTCGCGCAGGGATTTTAGAGCTGTTAGGGCTGTCTCTAAGAGAGATAAACGGTGAGGTCTGGAATAAACCTTTTATACCGACCTTAGAAAACTTAAAAAAACGCAGCACAAACAAAACAGATTTACGCATACCCGATATTTGGAAGATTATTCATCGCGGCTCCCTTCCCGAACTCGCATTGAACGCAGATTTTGACTGGGCTGATTTTTACGCCGACTATATTAAAACTTACATTGAGCGTGATGTCCGCACGCTCACACAAGTCGCTGACGAAGACAGTTTCTACAGATTTATGACCGTCTGCGCGGCCATGTCAGGGCAATTGTTAAACTTAGCGAACCTCGCGAATGATGTTGGAATAAGTGTAACCACTGCAAAAAGATGGCTTTCCGTATTAAAAACAAGCGGAATAGTTTATTTGTTAAAGCCATATAGCAGCAACGCGATTAAAAGAGCTGTAAAAACGCCAAAACTGCATTTTTTGGATATAGGTCTGGCTTCTTACCTGACCCGTTGGATGAGCTCTGATAATTTGTCTATTGGAGCAAATAACGGCAGCTTTTTTGAAAGCTTTGTTGTTTCGGAGATACTCAAAAGCTATACAAATGCGGGGAAAGAAGCGGATTTGTATTTTTTACGGGATGGAAATAAAAAGGAAATTGATTTATTAATCCACGAAAATAATACTCTATATCCGATTGAGATCAAAACAAAAGCCGAACCTGACGAAAGGGATATCAAGAGTTTTGATATGCTTGATGATATTAAGGGCGTCAATATAGGCGAAGGCGGCATTGTCTGTCTTGCCAATGATTTGTTGCAGCTTGATGAAAAGAACTATATTATCCCGCTGTCAATGGTGTAACAGGTAAACAAAATGAAATGGCGCAAAATTATAACATCTTCATGTAATTATTTGACATGTAGAGCAATAGCGTAAAAATGTAATTAATTATTTTAATGTACGCCATTATACGCTGTAAAGAGAATAAACAGATGGAAAAACTCGATAAATGGAAAAGATTGAAAAAACCGATATAAAGGCAACAATAGCGCTCATTTTGGCAATGATAATATGGGCTACATCATTTGTTGTACTTAAGGCTACATTTAAAATATATGGTCCCATGTTTGTTATATGGGGGAGGATGATTATTGCATCATTGATCTTCCTCTTTGTTATAAAAAAATTATGGAAAAAATGCAGTTACAAAAGGGGCGACTATATTCTTCTGCTTTTAATGGCAGTATTTGAGCCATGCCTCTATTTTATCTTTGAAGCTATGGCAATTACTAAAACTGCGGCATCACAGGCAGGAATGATTACATCAACCCTTCCAATACTTGTTGCAATTGCTGCGTTCTTTATACTGAAAGAAAAAACAACCGTACTAACATGGTTAGGATTTTTTGTTGCAGTATCCGGGGCTGTTATCTTGAGCATATACAGCGAAGTAACGGCAAGCGCGCCTGAACCTGTACTGGGAAATTTTTTAGAATTTTGCGCAATGATCTGCGCCACAGGATATACGATTTTACTTAAAAGGCTCAGCGCAAGATATGACCCATTTTTTCTTACTGCAGTTCTATCCTTTGTAGGTTCAATTTTTTTTCTTCCGTTAGCTTTAATTGAAGGCGGAGGATTTCCCAAAGAATTTGTTGCTCTGCCGATTCTCGGCATTGTATATCTTGGCGCTGTTGTTACAATCGGCGGATACGGTCTTTTTAGCGTAGGTGTGAGCAAAATCAGAGCAAGTACGGCAGCGGCATTTACTAATCTTATACCTGTTTTTACAATATTTTTCAGCTGGATATTTCTTGGTGAAAATATGAATATTATGCAGTACTGCGGCTGCGGTTTAATTTTTGCCGGAGTATATTTAAGTCAAAAGAAATAGATCATTTTAAGCCCGTAGGGGAGGCATTCTGCCTCCAATGTCTATTTAAGTCAAAAGAAATAGATCATTTTAAGCCCGTAGGGGAGGCATTCTGCCTCCAATGTCTATTTAAGTCAAAGAAATAGATCATTTTAAGCCCGTAGGCAAGTCCTTATAATCATCGGTTTTTGGCAGAGATTTTAATACCATGAGTAATTTTTCGGGAGGAACTGTAACTTTTCTTTCGCTAAGATCTAACCATGTGCAGTAACTGGTAACTCTTGCAGCAATCTTCCCGTTAAGGTTATAAAATTCGTTTCTGATAATAAAACGGCTGCCGTCGTCAGAGAGACCGCCTGATGCAATAGTGATTTTTATTTCATCTAATAGATTTATCTCTTTAAAATATTCTACTTCGTCTTTAAAGACTACAGGACCGATTTTTATGCGGGAAAACTCGCTCATTGAAAAACCGTTTTCAACAAAAAACATCAAGCGGATATCATCGGCTTTTTCCAGAAAGGCCGTATTCTTCATGTGCTGATTAAAGTCCATATCTTTCCATCCGGCGTAAAATGTTTTTTCCATAAGGCTCTCCCTGTTAAATTTCAAAATTCGACTAAAAATATTTTAATTGTTCATTTGTTCAAGCGTTTTAATCATCTTAAACAACATATTATTTACAGGGGTATTGATATTATACTTTTCCCCAAGCTCTATTACTGTCCCCGAAAACATCTCGACCTCTGTTTTGCGCCTTGCCTTAATATCCTGAAGCATTGACGTCTCGCCTGCCGGCGACAGCGTATTAATAATTTCAAAGCACTTTGAAATATCATCTCTGCTTAGATTTATCCCTGCTTTTTCGGCGATATAGACAACCTCCATTGATGCGGACTCCATCAGATCGCGGGACTCTTTAATGCTTTGAAATACTCCATAGCCTGCATTCAATATTGCCGATACCTGATTAAGTCCCACATTCATCATAAACTTCCACCATAATTCCCGGATTATATCTTGCGGTACAATATACGGAACGCCTGTCTTGTCAAAAAAATCTTTTACCGCATCAACCTTGTATTTAAGATTCTCTGCATTAGTTCCAAAGAATAACTTTCCTATGTTGCTGAAATTTATCTTTGTATCTTCACGCACAGAATCAATACCGACAACGAATGAATGAAGAACCTTGTCCTCTCCATACATTTTACCTGTTATCTCTTCACTTGTTATGCCGTTTAGCAGCGATAAAATAATGGTATCTTCTTTTACAAAATTTTTAATGTCTTTAAGCGCCTGTTCTAATTGATGATACTTTACTGCAATTAAGATTAGATCTGCCTTATGGTTCTTCTCTTCGGTAGATGAATAGTTAAACGGGTATATATTGTTATTGATAACAATCCCATTTTTCCGATAGCCGGCTATGCGGTTTTTGTCTGCAATAACAGTTATAGATTCAGGGTTGTGATTGAAGAATATACTGCCATAGGCGCCGCCGACTGCCCCAAGTCCGGATATATATACCTTGTCGATTTTTTTCATTATTTGTTCCTTTCTGAATGCAGTAGGGGCTGTCTAATAAGTAACAAGAGTAAACGGCAAGTACATTATTATGTCATTGCGAGCGCTTCAACTATGTTTGAGTATAGATTGTGTAACTTGCGCGTGGCAATCCAGAGTCTTAATTTATCCTACTGGATTGCCACGCGCAAGTTTACATTGTTCTATCGGGTGAACTTAAAATACGGCTCTGAAGTGACGTAAGAACGTAACTGATTGCCTGTTACTTATTATACAGCCCCTACATAAACATTCGTAATATTCATTAATAATAAAAATTAAATACTTTCTATTAAAACTGCTGCGCCCATGCCGCCGCCCACACAGAGTGATGCAATTCCTAACTTTTTGTTTCTATTTTTTAGCTCATACATTAAAGAGATAATTATTCTGGCGCCTGTACATCCGACAGGATGACCAAGAGCTATTCCTGCCCCATTGACATTCACAATTGTTCTGTCAAGCCCTAATTCTTTTTCACATGCAATGTATTGAGATGCAAAAGCTTCATTTATTTCAAAAAGGTCTATATCCTTAATGGTCAAGCCTGTTTTTGCTAAAAGTTTTTTTATTGCAGGGACTGGTCCAATACCCATTAGGTGAGGTTCACAGCCTGCAATTGCATTAGCTGCAATTTTTGCCAAAGGTTTTGCTCCTATCTCCTTAGCTTTCTCCATTGATGTAAGCACCATTGCAGCAGCGCCGTCGTTTATTCCTGATGATGTTCCGGCAGTTACTGTGCCGTTCTTGTCAAATGCCGGACTTAATTTCGCTAGAGATTTTAAGGTTGTATCTCTTTTGGGATGTTCATCGGTTGTAAACATTTTCGGTTCGCCTTTTCTCTGCGGTATGGGGACTTCAACAATTTCATCTTTAAACCTGCCTGAATCTATTGCAGCTATAGCCTTCATATGGCTTTCACAAGCGAGCTGATCCTGCTCTTCACGAGTTATATTATATTTTTTTGCAAGATTCTCTGCTGTTTCTCCCATAATATAACCTTTCCCAAGAAGAGGACTGCCTGAGTGCAATAACTCCCACATGCTGTCGGTCATTTCTCCATGTTGAAGTCTTTGTCCCCATCTTGCATTTTTAAGCACATAGGGGGCATTACTCATTGATTCGGTACCACCGGCTAAAACAAAATCCGAATCTCCTGCAATTATCTGCTGTGATGCAAAAATAGTCGCCTGCATACCTGACGCGCACTGTCTTTGAATTGTTGTAGCAGGAACTTCTACAGGGATACCGGCCTTAAGCATTGCCGTACGGGCTGTATTAGCCTCTTCGCTGGTTTGAATACAATCTCCGAAAATAACATCATCAAGCATTTCACCCTTGATATTGGCTCGTTTAAGGGCTTCATTCATAACTATAGCCGCAAGCTCAAAAGCCTTCATGCTTTTTAAAGATTGTCCAAAAGATCCAATAGGCGTTCTGCAACCGGAAATTATTACCACTTCTTTTTTTGACATAGCTCTTCTCCTTATTTTATTATATTAGAACATTAAAAATTTAAAAAATCGCTTAAATTTGAATTTTATAATTTTATCTGTAATAATCTCTATCTATTCTGTGTAAGATTTTATTTTGATATTAGGATACTTAAGCTCAAATCCCATCTTTATAAAATCATCATAAAATACGCCCTTTAGAGGATGAGGATCGCTTGTATATTGTCTTAAAATATTTATTATTAGATTAAGACCAAGACCGGCTCCTTCTTTATTGATGTCGTCATAAAAAAAATAATCATCATCAAAATTTTCAGGAGAAATTTTCTTCAGTATCCGAGCCTTTTCTATCAAAGTGATATGGCGTGTATTTGTAACCCAAATTTTGATTGAATCAACTGTAGATTGAAAAGTAATAGTATAATATTGATCATCTTTTTTAGCTAATTCTAAAAGATTTTTGTTCCCGTTTTTTGAAATCTCTTCCTTGAATAGTTCAAGAAATGTATTATAGTCTTCATTTGGCAAAACTCCAAGCTTCGATGCGAAATATTTTTCAAAGAGTAGTTTGTAATTTGCTTTACCCGCATTAATTGCTAATTCTTTAAGACAGAAAAATACCACTCTTTTTAATGGCTGAAGCTGTTGAGAAAGTAGAAGATCTATTATTTTCTTTACAGATTCTTCAATATGAGCGTCAAGATCGTAAAGTTTTGCAGTAATACTCCACTCTGCATCTTGAGTACTCATTTCTGTACTTGCAGTACTAATTGTATCTATTTGTTTATCTATATCAATATCATAGCGCAAATCAATTGTTTGGATATCTTTAAAAAAGTTTGTCTCACGCTCAGCGAAGGGATCGTGTAAAAAAACCTTCAGGTCTTGATCATATATCCATTTATCACGTTTAAGGAAAGATATAAAATCATCTCTGCCCCATATTGTCAGGTCATTGTTATGGAAATGTTCTCCCTCATTGCGAAGCATTATTGAAAATAAGCGTATAATATCGTCATCATCTTTAAAATGATCTAATAGAATATCCGCAGCTGTTTGTTCTTGTATTGGCGTTGTTGGAGTACAGCCGGATTTGCTGTATATATCAAATGAACTGTCAGAAAGCGTACCTAAGTAATTCATCTGCTGAGTATTTAAGGAATTAATTAGTATTTCTTTAAATGTTTTTCTCATATCGACGAACATAAATCATCTCCATCATACTCCTGAAACACTACTTTTATAATCATGCAAATATAGAATTTTTTATTAATAATCAATCAAACTCATAAAGAAGAAGTGTTATATCATCTTCATAAACGTCTTTTTGAGTATAAGCGTTCAATTTTAAAATTATATCGTCTAAAATAGAATCCGGCTTTTGAGCAATAGCTCTCTTAAAACATTTTTCAAGATATTCTTCACCAAGCATTTCAGCATCATCTTTTCTTTCTTCTATTATTCCATCAGTGTAAAAAAGTATCTTGTCCCCTTTGTCTAATGCATAAGTCTTTGTATTATATTCCGCATCTTTATTCAAACCAAGCAATTGACCTTTAATCATTATTGTTTCAAATTTTTCTTCCTTTGAGCGCCAAAATAATGGATGAGGGTGCCCCGCCTTTGAAAAACTTACCGTGTTATTTGTTATATTAATATAAGCATAATAACATGTTGCATAAAGTCTATTTAGCACATTGCATAGATGATTATTAAGTTTAGACATCAAGATGTCAGGTTGATTTCCGCAATCTTGAACGAGAAATGAAAATGCACTCTTCAGAACTCCGGTAACAAGAGAAGCGCTTATACCTTTTCCTTCGACATCAGCAATAATAGCGCATATATTCCCATAATTATCATTTTTTGTGCTTATAAAATCACCGCCTATAGCTTTTGCCGGAAGATACATAAACGAACGCCTTATTCCTTTCATGGAATTTATTTCATCGCTATCTTCGGTCATTATAAAATATTCCTGAATTTCAGCTGCAGTTTGTAAATCCTGATTTATCTCATTGATAACTTTATTTTTTGTTCTAAGGTGGTTTTGCGAAAAAGTGAAATTCTCCGAAACTTCCCTGAATCTGCTGAAAGTTTCAGAGATCGTGTTCTTGTAAATGATATTCTTGATTCTCTGATGTTTTTCAAAGATAGTCGTAAAATCTTTTCTTGTTATAGTGAAAAAAAGAGTATATTCAAGCGCTTTTACAGTTGCCGAACGCAGATAATCATCAAATAATGACAGCTCGCCAAAATAAGCTCCTTCAGTTAATATGCCAAGACTGATATTATCACTATCTCCGCTTTCTCTTAATACTTCAACAGAACCATCCATCACTATAAATAGAGAATCTCCTTTTTCTCCTTCGCTTATAACTATTTCTCCATACTCAAAAGTCATTGGTTTTATAATTTTAGTAATTACAGCTAATTCCTTATCTGTTAAACCTTGGAATATTGGTAAATTTTTTAATATGGATGTTTTTTGTAGTTTATTTTCTTTCATGAATTTTATTCTAATTGAAGTATTGAAATTCCTGTCAATAATTAATAATAAATAACTCAATTATAGAGTTAAGTGTTTCCTTCTATATAAAGGTCGTCATTCTTATATTCAATCTTAAGTTTTATATAAAAAGATTATATTTAATAAACTTCTTGATATATTTAAAGAGCTCTATCAAATTATGTCTACTAAAAAATAGAAATATAATTTATTTAATATTATGAAAATTATAGATAATTATAAACAATAATTTTGGTGTAATAAATGCTTAAAAATACTGAATTTATACAACAGCTATTTAAAGAATTAAAAGAATGGGTTGATCGTGGGATAATTACCTCATCTCAGAAGATAAAAATAGAGAATCTTTATTCTGCTCCGGCTGAAGAAGATCCGCCAAAACAACCTGCATTAAAGGATAGCGCTGCTGCAGAAAAAAAATCTGATATTAAAGATAATATAAATTTTGCCAGAGTAATAATAGGCTTGGCAGTATTATCACTCTCAGTGGGTATAATAATTTTTTATGCTTCAAATTGGAGAAAAATGCCCCCTGTTTTTAAGCTTATTCAAATATTTTTTGTGATCATAGCCCTATATGGCGGCGCATACTATTTTCTGCAAGCAAAAAGAAAATCTTCGATTACTGACAGATCTGTTATTGACAGCTCTCTCCTTATCGGCAGATCTCTCCTTCTGCTCGGTATTATCTCTTATGGTACCGGCATAATGCTTGTTGCGCAGATATATCACATAAGTTCCCATCCTGCAAACGGACTTCTTGCATGGGCAATAGGCGCTTATGCGATGGCAGTATTAATGCGTGAAAAATATAGTCTGGTTCTTTCAATGCTGCTATTTGTAATATGGGATATGTGGGAATATTTCTATTTTGCTAATGCTGCATATATTTTCGGTATTCCCGTAATACTTACCCTATGGTTTAGTTTTAAGATTAAAGAGTATAGGGGCGTAACCGCTTCCTCTATTCTGTTTAGTGTCTATTGTTTGCAGCTTTCGATTTTTTGGATAAATCATTATGCAGCTAACGGCTATGTCGGATATTTGATGATTACAGGTTTTATAATTGCCGGCTTACTTATGAATAAATTCGGAAAAGAATTAAGGAAGAACTCGGATCTCAATAATGCCGGAACTGTTTTTTTAATTACAGGATGGATATTCTATTTAATTCCGTTCTACAAATTAGTTAATTTTCAGCCGGAAAGTTCATTGAGTATTATTATATGGGGATCTGCTGTACTCATAGTGTCCCTGCTGATAAGAGATAAATATGGCTGCTATTTTTCAGCTTTTCTGTTTTTTTTGTGGAGCAGCGCAATATTAACTCCTGCTACGGCATATTGGTATGCCATCCCGCTGACTGTCCTTGCAATAATTTTTTACATTGAAAAGGATCCGTTAGGTATTATGATTTCAGCCGTTTCATTTATATATTTTTACTATTACTTTACAATAGGCATTGCTGATACAATATTAATAGGAGAAGAAGCTGATGTTCTTTGTATGATAATGATGCAATTCCCTCTTGCAGCTTTTCTTATAATATATGGAAAGATCATGACGAATCACGAACTATTGAAAAACGCAGGGAGAATCTTTAATGTATTCGGATGGTTTTCTTTATCAATACCTTTTATTTTAATTTCATGGCCAATGAACATGACCAATATGCCGTCACTCATAAACTTTGGTATTATAAAAAATTGTTCCATAGAATATATAGTTTTGTCTGTCGCTGCATTAGCCGGATTATCTTTCTTAATCTTAAAAAAGAGAAATGAGAGTATTATATTTGCAGCGCCGGTACTATTTTTAGGACTGTTGGTATTTTTTCTACCGTTTCATCATACGGCAACAAGGATGATAACTCTTCACCTTGCTGCTATAGGTTTTATTTTCTTACTTCTATTTTATTCATATCTGTTCTTTGAAGGAAAGTCGTTTGAAAATATTTTTGCCTTTATCTTTGCAATAGGTCTAATAGTTATTAAAGGCGCCGGATTTATATTTCTCTCTTATGATGATAAGCAGTTTAAGTTAGCCTATTTGATCGGTTTTATACTCCTTGTAATTATATGCTTTCTCATAAATAAACTTGCAGATAAAATGCTTTCTGATAGAGGAAGATATTTTCCTGTGAATATTCTTGACGTAATATGCGCAGCAGCGGTTTGGATTTCAGTCTATCTTGCCTCTTTCAGGGTTGAAGCGCAGAGATCTATTTTTGAGGCGCAGCCTGTTGTCATTGAGATGACATTTATATTTTTAGCTCTATCTGTTATTCTATATTCTATTTTATTAAAGATGATAAAAAAGGATAGAATAATTTTATATCTATCGCTGATTATATTTATATCTTCCGGGGTTATATTACTTACTGCTGATGCCCGTATCCCATGGGAGGTTTACTCCTTTACATTTAATCTTCTGCTTTTAATTATTTCGGCTGTATATATGTACTATAGTTCAATTATTAAATCAAAGCTATTGCTTAATTTTGCAACAGCCGCAATAGTTATCCATATCTTAACAAGATACTTTGACCTCTTTTGGGATATGTTTTCAGGATCATTACTGTTCATTATAACAGGGATCATAGGTCTTGCAGGCGGATACTTATTAGAGAAGAAAAGGGGTGATATTTCAAAGATCATTAAAACATCTGGTGAAGATAAATGGGAGAAAAAAATATGAGACCATACCAAAAAATTTTATTCCCTGTAATTGTAGCGGCGCAGCTATTTGTACTTGTCTTTATGATTGCCAAACAGGAGTTGCTGCTTGCCAATGGCGCTAAGGTGTTGCTAAAATGCGAGCCAATAGATCCGCGCTCCCTATTCAGCGGCGATTATGTTAATCTTAACTATGAAATTTCAACAATAGAACATGATATAATTTCAAAATCCAATTTAAAGGATATTGCCAATCTTGAAGGAAAGGATATTTATGTTGCGCTTAGACTAAGAGCAAATGACCGGCATTGTAATATAGCTGCCGTATCCGACAACCTTGCCGAGCTTAAACAGAAATATTCAACTGTAATCAGAGGCAGAGTTAAATGGGCTGACGTTGACGAACTGAGAGTTAAATATGGCGTGGAGAGTTATTTTGTTCCGCAGGGAGAGGGGAAGATAATTGAAAAGAGTTTAGATAATGTTTCAGTTGAAGTCTCTATTTCGGATAACGGCGACAGCGCTATTTCAAAATTGTTTCTTGATAATCAAGAGGTTAAGTTCTATTAAAATGTAACTGATTACGCTGAGCCTGACATATTATTGAGCGAAAACTAAGGTGCGAAAGCGTTAAGAAATACTAAAAATAATTATAATATTAACATTAATGTTGTTATAGTTTCAATTTCATCTCATTTTTTTTATTGAAAATAGTTTTATAAAAGAATTATTCAGCCGGAGTTATTTAACTTTCCGACATTGAATATATAAAGTCTTAAAATCATCAAAATATTTAATTAAATAAGGATATGATATGGCAAAAGAATCAATTTCTAATAAGGTTAAGCAAAATTCAGAAAAAACTACACCGGGAAAAAACCGTGTGTTATTACCGGAAAGTTATACCTTAAATTCAATGGCAGATTATCTTGCAGCTGTAAAGGAAATTTCAAAAAAAGAGGCTAAGGAGATTCTTGAAATAGTTATTAATTTAATAGAATCGGGAGTGCTTAAAGGCGAGAGAGTTCCATTAGGTAAAATAGGTAAAATCTATGCAAAGGTTAAACCTGCAACTAAGGCGAGGAAAGGGAGAAATCCTATTACCGGAGAGGAAATTACAATAGCAGCAAAGAAAGCAAGTATAGCGCCTAAGTTTACTTTCAGTAAAGGATTTAAAGACGAAGTATTGAAAGCTAAAATAAAAAGATAGTAATACATGTCAGAATTACAATACATTTATCACAAAAGAAGTAATGATTGTTTAATCTCTCTTAATCGGGAGTGTGGAAAATTCTTTGCAAAATAGACTTCCTATGAGATATTTGTAATGATATGATAATTGTTCTGTAAAGACAAAAGTTTTTTTGTCCTTACAGACTTTATTCTATAATTTCTAATCCTTCACCAACCTTAATGCCCCGTACCTTTTATAGCATTAACTATTGTCTGAATAGTCTGCTTGGCATCGCCAAAGACCATTGACGCATTTTCATAGTAGAACAGACTGTTATCAACTCCCGCATAACCTGCATTCATAGAACGCTTACAGATAAAGACCTGCATGGCTTTATGAACCTCAAGTATCGGCATTCCATAGAGCGGAGATGATTTATTTGTAAGAGCGTCGGGATTAACAATGTCATTAGCTCCGATAATGAGCGCAACATCATAAGTCGGAAATTCGCTGTTCACCTCATCCATTTCAAGTACAACATCGTAGGGTATATCGGCTTCGGCAAGGAGAACATTCATGTGACCCGGCATCCTGCCTGCGACAGGATGTATGGCAAATTTAACCTCCACGCCTTTATCCGACAGAGACTGCCAGAGGTCCTTAACCGTATGCTGCGCCTGTGAGACAGCCATTCCATATCCGGGAACTATTATTACCTTAGATGAGTTCTCCATCATATATGCAACATCTTCTGACCCGGCAGACTTGTAGTTTTTCTTTACCTGTGTATCATCGCTGCTGTCGGCGCTCTCGCCTCCAAAACCGCCAAGTATTACACTGATAAATGAACGGTTCATTGCCTTACACATAATGTATGACAAAATAGCGCCGCTTGATCCTACAAGAGCGCCTGTAAGTATAAGGAGATTGTTATTAAGAGTAAAACCTGTAGCTGATGCAGCCCACCCCGAATACGAGTTGAGCATTGATACTACAACAGGCATATCCGCTCCACCTATTGGGATTATCATTGTCACTCCAAGTATAAATGCTATAGCAGTAAGGATAAGGAATGCCTCAAGGGAATCGCTGTTTATTGAAAAATAAACGCATAGCCCGATAATGCCAAGAATCATTATCAGATTAACAAAATGCTGCCCGGGAAATTTTACCGGATTAGATGAGAATAAGGGGAATTTAAATGTTCCTTTTAATTTGCCAAATGCAATAACAGAACCTGAAAATGTCAATGCGCCGATTGCGCTCCCAAGCGACAATTCAACGGCAGTGAGAGCCTCAATGTGTCCTAAATTAATATCTTTAAAGTATGTACCTACGGCAATAAATACAGCCGCAAGACCAACAAGACTGTGGAATGCAGCCACAAGCTCAGGCATTGACGTCATGGTAATTTTTTTTGCTATTACATAACCTATTATGCCGCCTGCAGCCATAGCTATTGTCCACCAATAACTTGTTACGTCAGGGTGGATTGCTGTTGCTATTACAGCAATAGCCATACCTGTCATTGCAAGTGTATTGCCCAGTATTGCGCTTTTTGGAGATGCAAGACCTTTTAATCCGAATATAAATAGTATAGATGCAACAAGGTATATAAGAGCGTAAATATCATTACTTAAATTCATCTATGTCTCCTTACTTCTTTTTCTTAAACATGGCAAGCATTCTGTTCGTTACTGTAAATCCGCCGAATATATTGACAGATGCCATTATTACAGCAAAGAATCCTATGATCTCAATTATATTTAATTCCGTACCGCCGACTGTTTCTACGCTTGGATTAGAGAATCCGCCGATTAGTATTGCTCCGACAATTACAATAGCGCTGATGGCATTAGTAACAGCCATAAGAGGTGTATGAAGCGCAGGAGTAATACCCCATATTACATGGTAACCGACAAAACATGCAAGAACAAATACATAGAGTCCAAGCATTGGTGTAGAAATATTTGAAATTATTTCCATAAATTTTCTCCTATTTAATTCTTACACTACTTAATTCTCACAACGCCGTTATGCGTTATCATAGACGCTGCAATAATATCGTCTTCAAAATTAAAATTTATATTTACATTGCCCTCTTTATCCGACACTGCAAAAAGAGCCAAGAGATTAATAATATTATTCCCGTAAAATAGCGAGCTGTCTGCTCCGACAAGTGAAGGATAATTAGCTATTCCTGCAATTGTAACTCCATGTTTTTTTACTACTTTTCCCTCTTCGGATAATGGGCAGTTCCCGCCTTGCGCAGCAGCCATATCCACTATAACCGAACCTGTACGCATCTTTTTTACCGCATCCTCAGTAATTAGAACAGGCGCTTTTTTCCCCGGGACTAAAGCTGTTGTAATTACAATATCCGCTTTGGAGATCTTCTCCATAAGGAGTTCCTGCTGCCGCTTTTTACCGTCTTCGGACAGCTCTTTTGCATATCCTCCGTCTCCGGTACCTGATTCTCCCACGTCTATCTCTATGAATTTAGCGCCAAGTGAAAGTATCTGCTCTTTTACCTCCGGACGTATGTCAAATGCTTCAACATTTGCTCCCAGTCTGCGGGCTGTTGCTATTGCCTGTAACCCGGCAACCCCTGCTCCAAGGACAATAAGTCTGGCTGCTTTAGCCATTCCGGCTGAGGTCATCATTACCGGAAAAAATCTCGGATAGTTTGCTGCCGCCTCTAATACGGCTCTGTAACCTGCAATATTAGCCTGTGATGACAGTACATCCATAGACTGCGCCCTTGATGTGCGCGGAATAAGTTCCATAGCAAAGGCATTTATGCCTGCGCCTGCGAGTTTATCTATCAGTCCGTCGTTCAGATATGGTTCAATCATACATATTAATATTGAATCCTTCTTAAAGAGCGCTATCTCTTCCTCTGAAGGACGCGTAATCTTTATCACAATATCACAGCCGAAAGCGCTCTTTTTGTCCGCAATCTCTCCTCCTGATTCAATAAAATCGTTATCCGAAAAACCGGCATTTACTCCGGCATCGGATTCAACAATGATTTTAAATCCCTTCTTAATCATCTTTTTTACAAAATCAGGAGTTCCGGCAACACGGAGTTCTCCGGGGCGTGTCTCTTTTGGTATTCCGATTCTCATATTTGATTCCTTTTTTTAGACTTGTTATTTTGTTTAATCATTATATTAGCGTTTATTTATTGATAATGTTTATAAATGTCGATTATTAAGCACTATAATTCTTAAGTAGCAAAACAGGAATTTAACCGTCAAGTTTTTTATGTGACAACTAAACATTAATGTGAATAATCATCTAAAATATAGCCTGAAAAATCATTCGATAATATGCTTTGGATTTGGAACCACCTCCAGTATATCGCTTTCACATAAGATTATTTTTATTCCGTTATGAGTGAACTTATACTTTTTTTTGTTTTTTTCCAAAGAGATGTCGCCTGTGCGTGCCTGTTCAATCATCCATTCATAGAAGTATTTTTTACCCATGATTATATATTCAGCAGGAGTTTTTGCCTTATTTAACTCTGCAATCATTTTTTCAATGTAACTTGTAGGTTTCATAGAATATCTCCAAATAATATTATTAGTTTTATATCTTACAAAATTGCAGCATACATTATTATATTAAATATTTTTTAATATTAGAAATAATACAATAATTATTTTATTGCAGTAAAAAAAGTTTATTTATCACTTACAGTAATCAATATCAAAAACTCGGAAGTGTGTCCTGTTATGCATGAAATAAAACCCTTGACTTCAAAACACAGCGCGCCTTAGTCTCGCAAGTAAAAGAAGATTAAACTTAAAGAATAAAAGATTAAATTTAAAGGATAAAAATGAGCGTAATTTTTATATCGGTAATGAAATTGTTTTTAATGATTTTAGTCGGGTTTATCGGACGAAAGAGCAATGTTATAGATAAACAGACTACTAAGGGACTCTCTGCGCTATTAATAAAGATAACATTACCCGTACTTATATTTGCTTCAATGCAGAAAGAGTTTGCAGAAGAACTTTTAAGCCGGAGTTTCATAATCACCGGTCTTTCCTTTGGCATATATGCCGTTTATTTTATTATAGCAATTATTATTGATAAGCTTTTAAAAGGGGGTAATAAGGATACGGGAGCTTATCAGTTTGCCATACTTTTTTCAAATGTTGGTTTTATGGGATTTCCTGTTTTGAGCAGTGTTTTTGGCGATGAATCAATATTCTATGCTGCAATGTTTAACATTCCTTTTCATTTTTTTGTTTATACAATCGGAGTATATTTAATGACAAGAGGTCATTCCGACAGTACAAAGTTTAATCTTAGACTTTTTTTTAATCCCGGGGTAATAGCTACAGTACTTGGATTTATATTCTTTTATTTTAGTATAAAGCTCCCTTCAATTATCTACGACCCTTTAAAGCTCATTGGCAATATTACTATACCCATGTCTATGGTTACAGTAGGTTCTATGCTTACAGAAATTCATCACAGAGAGCTTGTTGCAGGGTGGAGGGTGTATTTCATAAGTTTTATGCGCCTTATTATTTTGCCGGCTATAGTTTTTTTCTTTGTTAGATTATTTACCGATGACCCCATGATGATATATGTGCCTGTTGTTATTGCTGCTATGCCTGTGGCGGTAAATGCGCCTTTAGTTGCTCACGAGTATAACGGCAATGCGCTCCTTGCTTCACGCCTCATGTTTATATCAACACTTTTGTCTCTTTTTACTCTGCCGATTGTGCTTTTGATTTTAAAGATGGCGATATAAATATACATATTCCCTATTTTATGACAGATTAAGTTGTTTTTTTTCATAACACTCAATTCTATCTTGACTAAAAATTATATATAAATCTACTTTTAAATAATTAAAAAATAAAAAGGTTAAATATGAAAACAAAAATTATTTATATGTTTCTATCTGTTTTGTTTGTATCCACTGTCGTTTGCGGTAAAAGCGAACAAAATAGCAGCAAGGCTGATCTTAAAAGCGATAAGGGGAGATACAGCTATGCAATCGGTTATAATGTAGGATCAGGCATGGCAAGAGACCATTTAGAGCTTGATATGGATTCTTTCATTGCAGCGATAGAGGATGCCTTAAATGGCGTTGACAGTAAACTGAGTCAGGAAGAGACCCAAACTGTCATGCAGAATCTTATGACGAGTCTGCAGAAAAAAAGAAGCGATTTAGCTGCTGAAAATGTAAAAAAGGGCAAGGAATTTCTTTCTAAAAATAAGGGAAAAGAGGGCGTGGTTACAACATCAAGCGGATTACAATATAAGATTATCAGCAAGGGAGACAGTGAAATAAAACCTAAAAGTAACGATACCGTTAAAGTTCATTATACGGGAAAATTTATAGACGGTAAGGAGTTTGACAGTTCGCATAAGAGAAAAGAACCGGCACAGTTTAGGGTTGACCAGGTCATCCCGGGGTGGACAGAAGGGCTTCAACTTATGACCGTAGGGTCAAAATATGAATTTTTTATACCTTCTGATTTAGGATACGGACCTAATGGGAATCAGGCTATTCCCGGTAATTCCGTCCTTGTTTTTGAAGTGGAGCTTCTGGAAATAGTAAAATAGAAATAATATGTAAAAAAAATTGACATAGAGCAATTATATATTAGTATGAATATCTATAGTCAAATTCCAATTAAATGTAACTATTTTAATCCGGAGAGTGTTTATGAAAAGAAGAAAGAATTTAATATTGCTTTTAGTATCTGTAACATGCGCAATATTTATATCATCATGTGAAGTTGATGTTCCTATAAAAGAGATGGCTGCTGCAAGGAATGGAATTGAAGATGCAAAGAAATATGATGCTGAAAAATATGCGCCAAATGAAATTAAAAATGCAGAAGAGCTTCTGATTCAAAGTCATAAAAAACTTGTTGACGGCAATACAGATGATGCCAGAAAGTCGGCAAATGATGCAATCTTAGCTGCAAATAATGCTAAGAATAAATCGCTTCAACCATATGCCGACAGTAAAATCAAACAGTCCGGCGAAATGTATGACTTGGCAGAAAAGGCTTATGCAGAAAAATTTTCTCCTGATAATTTCGAGCAAGGTAAGAATTTTAACAGTGAAGCAAAATCACAATATGAACAGGGGGATTATATAAAATCTGTCGAATTGGCAGAAAAATCATCAGCCCTTTTTACAACCGCTCTTAATGATTCATTACAGAATTCCTCTTCAATTAGTAACGAAATTTCTTCAACAGAAAAAAAATTGGCTGAGATTAAGAGAGATAAAAACAGCAATGCTGCAGCGAGTAATCTGACAAAGGCTGAAAATTCTATCAAAAATGCAAGAAAGGCGTTTGACGGTAAAGATTTTAAAACCTCATGGCGTGAGATTGATTCTGCAAAAAAAGAACTTGATGCTGCCTCAATAGCCATTAATAAACAGAGAATATCCGCTTCAATTGCCGAAATGAGAACTGATATAAAAGGTATGCAGGCTGGCGGTTTGGCGCAGGATATAACGAGCGATCTTGACAGCGCGACATCTGAGTTAAATGGCGCAGAACTTTCTCTTGGACAGAATAATATTAAAGATGCAGATGCAAGAGTTATTCGAGCTGCCGATATTGTAAACAATGCAAAGTTTAAGATTAAAAAGAATGAAGCCGTAGCTGCGCTTAATAAAGCTGAAAATCAATTAGCTCAGGCTCGCAATAAAGATCGTGATAAAAAATATTATGATAATCTTAACAAAGCGGAGAATTTAATTAAGAGCGGTAAATCATTAGTTACCTCCGGAAAATTTAATGATGCGATAAATAATGCAGATGAGGCTGAGAGTATAATCAATGCTGCACTTAATTCTATGGAGAATGACGCGCAGAACATGGCAGTCAGCTCCGGAGATGATAATCAGTCTAAAGATGGCAGTATAGCTGCTAATGAAGCTGAAGATACCAAAGCAGATGATGAGGATGGAGTTTTAAATGATCCTAATTATAAACCTGCGCAGGGAAAAACATATATAGTTCAATGGAGAAAGAAAGATACTGATTGTCTTTGGAAAATTTCACTGAAGGTTTACAAGGATGCGTCATTTTGGCCTGCAATATTTATTGCAAATAAGGATCAGATAAAGAATCCTGATCTTATTTTCCCGGGACAGAGGTTAATCATTCCGCCAAAACCTGCGAAAAAACCTTTATATAAAAAAAATTAATGAAGAGATGAAAGACAAGTCTAAATGATAAAAAAGTTTCATTTAATATTGCTCCTTTTGCTTATCAATGTCCCTCTTCTTTCGAGGGACATTGATTTAGATGCGGTTTATATTGAGAAGAGTTCCGGGCTTTACAGGGAGATTATTGCAGTAAAGGAGAAACTCTATACGCGTATATCATCTCTATACATTGACAGCAATGTTATATTTGCACAATGGTGCAATGGTGATGAGATAGTTTATATTAAGGAATTCTCTCAGCTAAATATAGTGTATAAATACAAGAGGAACAGCAGAGAAAAGGTTGAGATAGTAAGATTTTACGGTAATGTGACTTATGCCGATTTAAACAGGACAGGAAATATTGTCTATGCCAAGGTATTGTCTCTTGACGACAACGGCGCGGCAAAATCCGAATCCGTTGTAATAAATATAAATACAAAGGAGATAACAAAGAAGAGCTCAAAATATCTCTTCATTGATTATACTATGCATCCGTCGGAAGATTCGGTTTTAAACGAATCAAAGAATGGTATTACCAAAACGAGCTTAATTAGCTTTGAGAGTAAACTTATAATTCCAAGTAATAAATATAACGATATTGCTTCGGGTAATGACCCTGTTCTTGCATATATATCGCCTGATGAAAAGAAGACTGTTATTGTCACAGGAAACGGCGGCGTTTATAAAACAAAAATTTTAACAGATCAGGGCAATCAGACATTAAACGGAGTAACTTCATGTTCGGATTTAAGGTGGATAGATAATAATAGATTTGTATATATGTCCGGAGGGGCTGGGGATTATTCCGCCAAAGTTTATGATGTTGCTGCAAAAAAATCGAAAGAGTTAATTTCAGGTACTTTAAATCCCGACATAAATTATTCGGATAAGCCCGGTATTATTACCGCATTAGAAAATCAAATCATAATAGTAATTCCCCGTGATTTAAACACCAGAGTAGAGACCGGAATTGAAGGCGAAGAGTCGTATTTTTCTCCTGACGGGAGAAAATTTACATCAATATACCTTGGGAAACTCTATGTGAGCAGTTTAAATATGATTGAAAAATACAGATTAGATATAAGAAGAAGCGCCGGCGAGCTTATTAAGTTATACGGGAAGGCTGCCAACATGAAATCTATTTGGATCAGCGACTACAGCAGAGAGTATATAAATAAAAAGATTAAGCAGTATGATAAGTTTTTAAAGATGAACCCGTAGGGGACTGCAAATTTTGCAGCCTGTGAACCCCTACGAGTTCACCTCCAAATACCTTTTGTAATTCCCTATTATTTTAACAATGACTAAAATATCTGCGCAAAACCATATCCCGCATACATGCATAAAATATTTCATGTTCAATTCGGTTTTTACAATTACAATAATATCGCTCTCACTAAAAAAATGCAGCCCATAGAAAAGAAATGCAAATGTCATACCTAATACTATTACAATCATAGACAGTGTCTTAAACAGGCTGCCGTATTTTGAAAGTGTTGCATAAAGTAAAAAAATGATTAATCCGAGAATTACAAAACTCATATTAGTCCCCAAATAATATTAATTCTTTATAAGGAATTGAAATCTGTTAATACATTATTTAGTCAAATTATAATGGAGTGTTTTTGTCAATAACAATAGACGCAGGAGCAATCCAGAGTCTTACGGTACGAAATGATAACCCTTCTTGGGGAGGCAGGATGATACATGATTATCCTGTTAATCAAGGAAAAGATAACTTGCCGTCTTCAAGAACATGCTGTAATATTTTAAGCCGTAATGGTTGTATTTTACAAGAAGAATCTTTAAAGCATCAAGCATTTAAGCGATTTTCACGCAAACATTGTAATGATTTATGGCAAACTGATTTTAAGGGTGCCACTTATCAGACAGCCTCGTGGTAGTCTCTACTTCATTTCCCAATACAAAACCTGCTGAATATAGAACCAAGAACATCCTCAGTAGTAATCTCGCCTGTAATATCCGATAATCTTGAAATAAGCTCGTCAAGCTCAAATGTAATAATCTCACATGGTTCTTTAAGCTTTAACAACTCCACTACTCTTTGCGCTATTTCAATTGAACCGTCAATTATAGATATTATCCTTTCATCAACCAAAAAAGAACCGTTTATATCTACAAACTCTCCGGCAATGACAGATGCGATTTTGTTCTCTAACTCTTTAAAACCTGTCCCAAATTTTGCAGAGATCGGAACCAAGGATAGCTCTTCAGACTTAATAATATCCTTCCATTTATCACCGGTTAAATCGATTTTATTAAGCGCATATATAACATTTTTCTCTCTCAGCATAGAGATTATATCTCTGTCTTCATCGGTAATTCCGCAAGATGCGTCAACTACCATGAGCACAAGCGATGCCTTATCAATATTTTTGCGTGAAAGTTCAACTCCTATTTTTTCAATATCATCACCCGGAATACACAGACCGGCAGTATCGGTTAAATTAACTCTGACGCCGCCTATCTGAATACTCTCTCTGATAAGGTCTCTTGTTGTTCCCGGGATATGAGATACAATGGCGCGCTCCTCATTGAGAATAAGATTTAAAAGACTCGACTTCCCGACATTAGGTCTTCCTGCAAGAACAACATCTATGCCCCTTGCCGTTCTGTTCCCAATATTGCATCTTCTCTGCAGCTCAATTAACGAATCCAATATATCACTTACTATATTTAAACTCTCTGTATTTGAAACAAATTCAATATCCTGATCTGAAAAATCTATCCCTGCTTCAATATCCCCCTTAAGCATAATTACATCGTTTCGCAATTTATCTATAATCGCTCTAAGCGAACCATGCATCTGATTAATGGAAGCCTTAATCTCCCAATCACTCCGCGCATTGATTAAGGCATTAATAGCCTCTGCCTCGGTCAGGTCCATTTTTCCGTTAAGAAATGCCCTTTTAGAAAACTCACCCGGTTCTGCAATCCTGATCTCATGCTTATAAAGCAAGCGCAGTATTCTCCCTGCAATAAGATGATTCCCATGACAAAATATCTCAACCATATCCTCTCCTGTAAAACTTGAAGGGGATTTATAATATATTAATATAACATCATCAATAATCTCATCGCCGTCCCTTATTGAACCGTATGCTGCAAATCTGTGTTTTATTTTTTCTTTAGGTGAAAAGAAAGAATAAGCGGTTCCGTATGACTTTGAACCGCTTATTCTGATTATTGCAAGAGATGAATTTACCGGCGCGCTCGCAGGCGCACAGATTGTATCATTAAACATTTTGTTTTTTATTGTTAGCAGGTGAAATTTTTATTTTTCTATATATACCCTGACCCTCGCTCTTTGTCATTACCCTTTTATCGTTTTGAAGGGTTAAGTGTATTAAACGTCTTTCAAAAGGATTCATGGGCTCTAAAATCATAGGTCTCCCTGATCTAATAACCTTTTGCGCAATCTCTTTAGACATCTTTTTAAGGGCTATTTCTCTTTTATCTCTGTATGATTCAATATCTAAAATAATCTTCTTCTCACTGCCTGTACTATTATTAATCATCAGGTTTACCATAAATTGAAGCGCCTCTAAAGTTTTACCCTTTTTCCCAATGAGCAATCCCGAGCTTAGCTTGCTTTCAAGTTCAACATAAACCTTGGAATCACTCTCTTTAATATCTTTAACTCCGCCGTCAATTCCCATTCTTAAAAAAATTTCTTCCAAGTAAACTTTAACTTTATCCCCGACATTCTCCTTGCTTTCATTAAAAAGAATTCTTACCTTTGCCGGCCTTGAGACGCCAAATCCAAAAATCCCGCTTTTACCGGGATCTATAACCTCTACTTTTATTTTAGAAATATCTCTAATACCAAGTTCAGCCATTGCTTTCTTTGTTGCATCATCCGGAGTTCTTCCTTCGTATTCCGTCACTTTCATTTAGTCACTCTCCTGATCTATGATTTTTTATTACTAACATTATCTATAGCTTTCCTGCTCATCCCGATCTTATTTACTATAAATTGATGCATAATCTGATATAGATTTTGCAAGAACCAGTAAAGGACAAGCCCTGAAGGCATTTTCCAAAAAACAAACAGAAGAATAACCGGCATCATATACATCATTATCTTCTGCTGTTGATTCCCCGTATCAACCATTGTCTGCTTTTGTTGAATTATTGTTGTAACAATCATAAGAACAGGGAGTATATTTATATCAAAACCCGATATTGTATATATTGTATCAGGCATAGAAAGATCTTTAATCCATAACATGAACTCAGCATTCCAAAGATCTATTGAATTGATTAAACCGCTGTAAAGTCCGAAGAAAAAAGGCATCTGCAAAAGTAATGGGAGGCATCCGCCAAGCGGATTGACCTTATACTCTTTATAAAGCTTAACAGTCTCTTGCTGCAGAACTTCAGGTTTATCTTTATACTTTGCTTGAAGTTTTTTAAGCTGAGGAGCTATTTCCTGCATCTTTTTCATTGAGTCTGTAGATTTTTTTGTAAGAGGCATGAACACAATTTTTGTCAGTATAGAAAATATTATTAAAGACCAGCCAAGATTACCTATAATACTGTTTATTGACAGTAAACACCATATAACAAAATATCTTATCGGTTCGATAATCATGCTGACATCAGATGCTTTTACAATCTTCGGATCTACCGCCTTTAATGTCTTTTTATCTTTTTCGCCAAGATATATCTTAAATGACTTAGTCTGTTCCATGTCCGGAAGAAGTTCATCCATAGTAACATACATGCCTGTTCTGAAACCGCCCTGTTCCCTGTTGTCAAATATCGTCTCTGTTCCGATAAAATTCTGCGGTATCATTATGAGGAGAAAGTACCTGCTCATTATCCCGACATAGTCAACTCTGCCTTTCTCTTTTTTTAAATCTCCGGCTTTAGAGAAAAACCCGCTCCCTTTAGTATTCTGGGAATAGCTGTCATCAATAGAGTAAAAACCTGTCATTAGATTATAGTATTTGGAATAATCAAGGTTAGGACCTAAAGTATCGGATGGAGAGAATATTATCCTGCTATCCTTAAATTTTACAGGATTTTTACCTGTGTTGGTGAATCTGTAATCAACAGTAAACTCATAACCATTGTCGGTAAATCTATAGATCTTTTCTATTCTAATGGGATTTCCATCGACAATCATACTAATAGCAAATTGAACAACCTTATCATCCGCTTTTTCAATTTTCCAATTGTCCGAATTTAGATTATTACCCTGAAAAAATTCATCATCCGAAAGGTGAATTGAAAAATCAAAATATCCGTTTGAGTTAAACTGATTTTCATTAGATGTGAGTTCGATATTTCTCTCAATGTAATTTGCTTTAGATATTAAAGCGCCTTTGTTTGAAAGCGTAAAGGCAAACTTTTCTGTCTGTAGATTTACAGTCTCTTCTTTAATATTCTTACTTATGCTTACCCAATTTTTTTTAGGCTCTGCGCTTTTATCATTCTTATTCTCATTCTTATTATCATTCGATTTATCATCTTGTACGGTATCAGTCTGAACCGTTGAATCCTGGTCATCCTGTACTCCCTGCTTTGGTCCCATAAGCCAAAATAAAGAAGCCCATACAATCGCAGTAAGCAAAATTGCCAGTAGTGTTCTTTTTTCCATTTACTTATCCTTATTCTATTATTATTTCCATAACCAATAAATATAGTTACTTTAAGATGTGAAAAGAGAGATTATAATGCAGGGTAGATATAATTTGTTCAAAGACTATTTTCTAATACTAAAAACTTCGGGAACCGGATCAAATCCTCCGTTTGAAAAAGGATTGCAAGATATAATCCTCTTCAATGAAAGATATCCTCCTTTTATTAAACCGAATCGTTTAATAGCCTGAATTGAATAAACAGAACATGTAGGGTAATATTTACACGATGGAGGCAGAACGGGAGAAATAAAAAATTTATAGAATTTAATTATATATACAATAAAGCCTATTAATGCTTTATTAACAAAATTCATCATAAATCTAATTGCTTCCATTAAGCGCTCCAGCTTTTTTGAAAAGCATAACAAGTTCGCTCTTCAAGTCTTCAAAATTCATCATTACATTTTCCGGCACAGGTTTAATTATTATTAAAAATCCGCGATTCATTTGAATAATTAAGTCTGTACATACAGCTCTTATACGTCTTTTAATCCAATTCCTTTTAACGGCATTTCCTAATTTTTTATCTATTGCAATTCCTATTTTAATGTCATTTAAAGAGCTGTTTTTTATAAAAAAAATAATATTACCCTTACCTCTGATTTTCTTCCCATTCAAAAAAATAAACTTATAAGATTCCCTGCTTTTTAACGAATATATCCTTTTCACATCATAATTTATTAAATGTATAATTCCTTATTTAGGCATCCTTTTTTCATCTGATACCGTCAACTTTCTTCTTCCCTTTCTTCTTCTTCTCATAAGCACTTTTTTCCCCTCTGTCGATTCCATTCGTGCCATAAAACCATGCGTTCTAACCCTTTTTAGCTTGCTTGGCTGGAATGTCCTTTTCATCTAAAATACCTCTCTTTCAATTAATTTGATGTATATTTATGTACTTTATTACAAATTTTCCTGATAAAATAATAAATGTTTTGTGGTCACCCTAAAATCAGCCAAAGTTTTGTCAATATTAATTTATAAAACTTGACGTTTTACAATATTCAACGCTCCATGTAAAAAAACAATAAATGCAAGAAAACAATAATTGAACATTAAATAAAAATTTAATATCAATTTCAAAAAATACAATAAAGGAGCAACGCTCATTGTACGTTGAGCGTTGATTATAACAATGTCAAGAGTTTACAATTTTTCATCAGGTCCTGCCGTTCTTCCTGAAACCGTACTTAAAAAAGCTGCAAGTGAAATGTTAGAATACGGCGAATACGGCATGTCTGTTATGGAGATGAGCCACAGATCAAGCGCTTTTACGGATATAATTGATGAGGCGGAAGAACTTTTAACTGGCCTTATGAATATTCCGTCGGATTATCAGGTTCTTTTTCTCCAAGGCGGCGCATCAACTCAATTTACAATGATACCTATGAATTTAATGACGGATAATAAGACAATTGACATTATCCACACAGGCGTATGGACGGAAAAAGCTATAAAAGAAGGAAAAAAATTAGGGAAAGTAAACATTATTGCATCATCGGAAGACAGAATGTTTACATATATACCGTCTGTTGAAAAATTACACTATAATAAAGATGCGGACTATATACATATATGCTATAATAATACTATTTGCGGCACAAAGTATAATACCCTGCCGGAAGCGGATATACCTGTAGTTGCAGATATGTCGTCATGTATTTTGTCGGAAGAGTATGATGTCAGTAAGTACGGCGTCATCTTTGCCGGAGCTCAAAAAAATATCGGTCCTGCTGGTGTTACGGTTGTAATTATAAAAAAAGATTTAATGAAAAGAGCTGATGCAAATCTGCCCTCAATGCTTAACTTTAACGTTTACGCGGAAAACAAATCAATGTTTAATACTCCCCCTACATACGCAATCTATATATCAAAGCTGGTATTTCAATGGATTAAAGACCTTGGAGGAGTTAAAGAGATAGAGAAGATTAACAGGCATAAGGCTGCGCTCCTTTATGACTTTATTGATAATTCAAAGTTATTTAAAAGCAATGTTGATAAAAATTTCAGGTCTCTAATGAACATTCCCTTTACAACAGGTTCAAAGGAGTTAGACAGTCTCTTTGTAAAAGAGTCCGAAAAAAATTCTTTTGCCAATCTGCAAGGACATAAATCAGCCGGCGGCATGAGAGCGAGTATTTATAATGCAATGCCTGTTGAGGGTGTGGAGAGTTTAATAAAGTTTATGGAGAAGTTTGAGCTGGAGAGGTGAGGCAGATTACAGATTACAGATTACAATGTACAAATGGAGAAAGGAAAGAATCAGTTTTAAGCAAACTGTAATTTGTAACAACCCACATTTGTAATTTGTACATTGTAATTTGAAAAGGAGTTTTCTATGATTTCTAAAATTTTGCATAAACTGTTTCATACAATAAACAAGCGTTTTACCGGACTGCATATAATCTTATTTATTTTTATTTTGATTACGACAATAACTCTTTCGGCTTACGATGACGATGACTCGGATAAAACTACAGAAGACGAAAAGGTTAGTATCTCTGAGGCTCCTTGGGGTTCTTACAGTACGGTAGTCGTTGGGAATAAAGTCGTTATGGGGCGCGGCTATGGTGATGCCGGCAATTCGATCCTTATCATTGACGCCATTACCGGAAAAGTTACTGAAAAAGACGGGCTATCAAAAGCTGGCTTGGGCTTAGGAAGTACAGCAGTCGCAGGAAATAAAGTTGTTATGGGTGGTGGAGGTGGTTCAATCCTTATCATTGACTCAATTACAGAAACAGTTACAGAAATCTCCGAATTCACTGCTGATTGAAAACCTGCGGAAACTAAGCAATGAAGGTTTATTTGAAACCGTAAATACAATGTGCATTGGGAATAGGCGTCTTTTTTCTTGACATGATTATACTATCAATATATAATAAAAAATGTAACAAATAAATATGTTATTTATTGAAAGGATATGCAGGTATGGATAGACAGAATATCACTACCGAAATTATGGAGTATATGGTTTGGGTAGTTGAGATTGTATCAGTTGAATTTTTTAGTGGCGATAAGACGCTTGCGTATCAGACACTAAAAAAATTTGGAATTTGGGATTTATATATAGAGCATTATGATGTAACACACACTTTAGGTAAAAGCTATATTCTGGAAGAAATCAGAGAAATACTTGCCGCTAAAGAGGCTGTGTAATATGCTGCTATACCACGGCTCATATAGCGAGATTAAAACGCCGGACTTGAATTATGGAAGATATAATCTCGATTTTGGTAAAGGTTTTTATGTTACAGGGCATAAGGAACAAGCTGAAAAATGGGCGCTCAGACGCGCTATGGCTGCAAGACATATAAGAGGATTTGCACAAGCCGGATTTGTAACTGTTTACGAAAGTGATTTGGATAGTGCAGGTTTAAATATATTGTCTTTTGACGGCTATAGCGAAAGTTGGCTTGATTTTGTTGTGGCAAACAGAGGAAATTTAGAAGCCGTTTATAACAGCAAGTATGATGTTATTTATGGCAATGTGGCAGACGACGATGTGGCTCAGGCAGTTGACGCGTATATGGAACTGCTGAGGAAAAACAGAGTAAATAAAACAGTAAAAGACGCTCTTCTCTATCAACTTACATTTTCACATCCAAACGACCAGTACTGTTTTGTTACGAACAAAAGCCTTGCTTTGTTGAAATTTTTACATAGCTATGAAGTGGAGGACGCAAACAAATGAAAGGGTATGACACTGCGCTGATTCGTATGGTAATAACCGATTTGTCACAAAAACACAATTGGAATTACGAATATACTCTGGATAAATTTTATAATTCTAATGTATGCAAAGGCTTATCTGACGAAAAAACAGGAATATTTACATTTCCACCGAGAGAAATTGTTGAACTGTTTGAACAAGAGACAGGAAGTATAAAATAAATAACATTAAAGATATTTTGTGAAACCTGCTTTGACCCTCTCAATAAAAAAAACTAAGAAATTTAATTGTCAAGATTTTTTTATTTGCTGAAATCTTCAAATATATATTCAATCCATAAATAATTATCTTGTAATTAATTTTAAGAATAATTCATTGAAAAATAATACATTGACATAAATTATTCGATTAAAACTAAATAAATAAAAATAAAAGTCTCTGAGAATAATTATGAGCAAAAAAATAAGGATAGGAACAAGAGGGAGCGAGCTGGCTCTCTGGCAGGCTAAATATGCGGCAAAATTATTAGGCGAGGACAATACAGAACTTGTTATAATAAAAACCGAAGGCGATAAGATACAAAATGTATCATTCAACAAGATGGAGGGAAAAGGTTTCTTTACAAAGGAATTGGAAGAGGCTCTTCTTAATAAAAAGATTGATGCAGCCGTTCACTCACTTAAAGACCTTCCGACCGATGAAGTGAGCGGATTAAGGCTTGCGGCGATTCCCGAAAGAGGCGACCATCATGATGTTATAATAATGCGCAAAAATCTCTTCATAGAGAGAAACGGTATCAATATAAAAAAAGGATCAATAATCGGAACAAGTTCTGCAAGGAGAATGGCGCAGCTAAAATCTTTTGATAGTACATTCATAATCGAAGCGATTAGAGGAAATGTAAATACAAGACTAAGAAAACTTAAAGAAAACACATTCGATGCAATCATAATGGCAAAGGCTGCCATAGATAGAATAAATCTTAATACGGAAGGTTTTATTACACAAATACTTAATGAGGATATATTCCTTCCTGCTCCGGCTCAGGGAGCTCTCGGAATTCAGGTAAGGTCGGATGATGAACATATATATAATATTATCAGAAAACTCAACCATACAAAAACCGAAACTTTAGTAACAGCAGAGAGATCATTCCTTAAACATTTCGGGGGAGGATGCCACGTCCCTTTAGGCGCTTATGCGAACTACGATGAAAAGGATGAAAAAAATGTAGAGAATATTATACTAAAAGGGGTCATAGCCTCACCCGACGGGTCTGCTGTTATAAAAGAATCGGCAACCGGTAAAGACCCTGAAAGCGTGGGGGCAGAGCTTTCAATAAAAATTAAATCACAAGGAGCTGAAAAATATTTATGAAAAAGGGAGTTGTCTATCTTGTCGGAGCCGGTCCCGGCGATCCTGACCTGATATCCGTAAAAGGCAAAGAGATATTAAAATATGCAGATTGTATAATATATGATCATCTGGCTGAAAAAAGCCTCCTTGAAGGACTTAATTGTGAAATGATTTATGTTGGGAAAGAGGGAAGCAATCATACGCTTAAACAAGATGAAATCAATGAACTTATTGAGAGCAAGGCTCTTGAAGGCAAAACCGTTGTAAGACTCAAAGGCGGCGACCCCTTTATTTTTGGGCGCGGAGGTGAAGAGGCTGAAATTTTGTCCGATAAAGAAATCCCGTTTATTATTATACCGGGGGTTTCGTCATTCTACTCTGCACCTGCGTATGCCGGGATTCCCCTTACACACAGAGATTTTTCAAACGCTTTCGAGGTAATAAGCGGTCATAGAAGATCCGATTCCGATGACGGTGAAGATGTAAATTTTCCGGACTATAATCCTGAAAAGACCTTTGTCTTTTTAATGGGGATGATGAACCTGCACCATATATGCAGAACGTTGATTGAAGAGAAAAACTTCCCGCCTGATACGCCTGTAGGAATTATATCATGGGGTACCAGAGCCGAACAGAGAGTAGTAACATCAACTCTTTCAAAAATTCACGAAGCCGTTAATAAAGAAAAACTAACTCCTCCTGCAATAATTATTATAGGCGGAGTAGTAAGTTTAAGAGAAAAGTTAAGATGGTTTGATTCGCAGCCGCTTTTTGGAAAAAAGATAGTTGTAACCCGCACAAGAAATCAGTCATCAAAGCTGTTAAAAGCACTATCGTCACTTGGGGCTAAAGCTATAGAATTTCCAACCATTGAGATTAAGAAGACGGAAGATATGTCCCTCCTGCGCAGCTCTCTCTCCAATATTGAAAAATATAACTGGGTAATATTCACATCCCAAAATGCAATTAACATTTTCTTTGAAGAACTATTTGTATTTGGAAAAGATTCAAGAGCGCTAAAGGATACAAAAATTGCAGTTATCGGAAGAGCCTCAGGAGACGAGTTAAAAAAATACGGACTTATTCCCGATATAATACCTGAAAAATTTGTAGCCGAATCTCTTCTCGAAGAATTTGAAGGGCGTAATATTTCAAACCAAAATATACTCATACCTTGTTCTGCAGACGCAAGAATGACTCTTAAAGAGGGCTTAATTAGAATGGGAGCAGAGGTTGACAGGATACATATTTATAACTCTGCAAAACCATCCTATGATAATGATACTCTGAAAAAGATTAAAGATGCGGATATGATTACATTTACCAGTTCATCAACTGTGAGTAATTTTTTCTCCATCTGCCCTGAGACTAATGCTGCCATAGCAAGCATAGGACCTGTTACAACAGATACAATTATCAGTCATGGATTTAAGCCGGGTATAACAGCCGAAGAATATACTATAGAAGGACTTGTTGAAGCGATAGTCAGGTTTTATTCGTGACGTATAATATCTTTGGGAATATGAAATTGTAATTTGGAGAAATAGGAGATGAAAAAAGAAATGAACCAGCCAACCACCAACTCTTCCAGTTTCAATTCCATCCTCACTCTGATAAAAACTGCCAAAGACCGTATACTCAAAACTGTGAATACTGAAATCATAGACCTGTACTGGCAAATCGGCAAGGAAGTGAGCGAAAAAGCAAATAACGGAGGCTGGGGAAAGTCCGTTGTCGAGGAACTCTCTAATAACATAGCCGCTAATTTCGGGAATATACGCGGCTTTTCCCCTCAAAATATCTGGCGGATGAAGCAATTTTATGAAACTTACAAGGACAACCAAATTCTCTCATCACTGCTGAGAGAACTATCATGGACAAACAACCTTCTGGTAATGAGTCGCGCCAAAACAGATGAAGAACGTCTTTTTTATATAAGGCTCGCCATTGATGAACAATATTCATCACGGGAACTGGAACGGCAGTTTGACGCTATGCGCTTTGAACGTGCCGCCATAAGTGAGAAAAAATCTGAAAATCTGCCGGTAACGCGGGAAATAAAAGAGCGGTTCCTTGACAGCTATGTCCTTGACTTCCTGAATTTACCTGAAAACCACTATGAATCGGCTTTGCAAAAGGCTATAATCTCAAACATGAAAAAATTCCTGCTTGAAATCGGAAAGGATTTTACATTCATCGGAGAAGAGTTCCGTGTTCAAGTTGGGAATTCTGATTTTTTTATAGACCTTCTGTTTTATCATCGCGGGTTATCCTGTCTTGTCGCATTTGAACTGAAAACAACCTCTTTCAAACCGGAATACATCGGAAAAATGAATTTCTATCTTGAAGCACTTGACAGAGACCACAAAAAACCCAATGAAAACCCCAGTGTCGGGATTATTCTATGCGCTGACAAAGATGATCAGGTGGTTGAATATGCGTTACAGCGGAATCTTTCACCCGTTCTTGTCGCCGAATATACCGCTAAACTGCCAGACAAAAAACTTCTGCAACAAAAGCTTCGTGAGCTTAACGCTTTAGCTGATAGTACAGAATAAGCTTTTTTCTATAAAGCAGAGAATGAAATTAAGGTTGTGGAGGAAAATGAGTGAAAGATAATATACAGGAAGAATTAACCACCCTTGAAAGTATTATTGCAAAACAAGGAGTGCGTATTTATGGAAATTGAAATTACAGGCATAAACATTGTAAAGTCTTTGGAGATTGCCCAGAAAATTAAAGATTTCACGCCAATAGCCGAATTAAAAGCAAAACTAATTAATAAAAAAGAAGACAATAATGTATGCTAAGGGTAATTATTACGATATAATCCGTCCAAAAAATATATGGAACAATAAAAAATTTTTCATTATAAATTCCAAAAAAAGAACCCATTCCAGCATTAAAATTTCTTGACTTGCTACAATAAAAAAATATTATAGCAACATATAATAAATATGTTCTAAAACTTAGAATAAATAAAAATTTTCATTGGAGGATTAAAATGAAAAACATAATACTAATAATGGCTATAGTTTTAAGCGTTGCTTTTATAGGGTGTGGAGATGATGCAACTACTTTAAAGTGGGATAACAAATCTGGTGTAGCGGTGAAAGATATTAATTGGTATGAGGTAGGTGGAGGTTCTTTAGATACAACATGGAAAGGGATTTGTAATAATAATACTCAAAGCGATTCTAAAGAAATAGAAGTTCTTAGAGGTGAAGGGACGGCTCTTGCGGAAACTAGTGCAGGTACCGGTACCTTTTCACCAACAGAAACTGACATAATACTGGAAGGTGGAGCTACTTGTGCAGAAATAGAAAAAAATACAGATGCAACATTAGTGATTCAATCAATCGAATAAATAGACTATAAATTATTATTCATCATAAAGAAAAAATAAAGGATAAAATTGAAAAAAAAATATTTAGTTTTTTCTATAATATTCCTTGTAGCTGTACCTCTCTTTTCTCAGGAGAAATATCATAAATGGATGAGAGTGGCAGGGAAATGGGAAATAAAAGACTCTAAGGCTTTTGAAACACGAGGTAGAGGCTTAGACTGGAATTACTATGAATTATTGAATTTTAATACTATCCTGACTTTAAAGGGCTTTAATAATTTCACGTCCATAGATTATACTGTTAATCTTGTTAAAAGGGTTCAATCTCCCACTGAAATAATGTTCCCGTTTGCAGTATCAGAAATAGACTTTTATCACATATACGCATTTAAGATTACAGGAGATTTCTGGAATATGGACAGAGTCTCCTTTATCTTTTCAGACCGCCTTGATAAAACAAAACCCTTTGAAACAAAGAACAACATATTTGTAAATGAGTTGGCATCTGCAAAATGTAAAGTCAAATACGATAAGGTATATAATTACAGAATAGCCTTTGAAGAAAAAAATGCAGTTCTATACATAAACGGGGATAAGATTTTATCAGCGCCATTCCCTGAAAATAGTTATAACGGACGAATAGGCATAAGTTCAAGAAATGTAAAAATTGCAGTTGATAAGATAGAGATTAAAAACGGCGATAAAACGGTTTTTGAAGACGACTTTAATGAAGATTCAATATATGTAAAAGTATTAAAGGCTACCGTAGTTCCTAATGCAAAAGAGCCGTGAAAATTTGCAAATGTTATTTAATCGTAGTTTTTTACTTATAATTCTTTTCCCTGAATACTAAAAAACTATTCTTTTCATCTCCTTGTGCTTTATTTTTTACTTATAATTTTATTCTATTTCTTTTCCGCAATGCGGGCAAATATTTTTTTCTTTATGCTGTCTTCTTTTCTGAAATTCGTCTGAAAATCCCGAAGCCAAAATACCCGCAGGCAGCGCAAACATTCCAAGTCCCAAAATGGCAATTACCGCAGTTAAAATTTTCCCAATGGGTGTTATAGGAAAAATATCGCCATAGCCTACGGTTGTGAGTGTTGTTACGCACCACCACATAGTTGCCGGAATACTCGAATATTTATCCGGCTGCGCCTGATTCTCGGCAAAATAAACAAAACTCGAAGCTACAATTATTAGCGATATAGTAATTAACAAAAACAAAATCAATTCTTCTTTCTTAGATTTAAAAACGCTTGCAATCAATTTAGTAGCGTTCAAATACCTGCCCAATTTGAATATCCGCAAAAATCTAAACAGCCGCAAAATACGCACAATGCGCAAATCAATATTTGTGAATGGCAGATAAAAAGGCATAATGGCAAGCAAATCTACCAATGCGCTTAACGAAAAAATATATTTTATTCTCCCCAAAACCGGGGCGCTATATTTTACTTCGTTTGTACAAACCCACAATCGCAGAAGATATTCAAGTGTAAAAATATATACTGATATTTTCTCAAATACATTAAAATACAACTTATATGAATTATAAATAGCATCAACCGTTTCTATTATTACAGCAATGATGTTTAGAAAGATTAATGTTTCAAGCAAATAATCAATTATCTTTTCCCATCTTCTATCTTCTTGGGCGGGATCAAGTAATAAATAAATTTGATATTTTAACTTTTTGTACATGTTTGTAAGATTTTTAGTTTTATGAAAAGACCGTCTAAACTCTCTGTCGTCCTCTAACCCGCATATAGCTTATTTGTCAAATATTATATCTAAGATATAAACGATACATACATCCACATAATTCACTTCCCGCAATAATCAAAATGTAAAAAAATGTTTGACATTTTCAAAAGAACGATACTCAATATTTCTTGTGTAAAAAAGTCTTTTTAAAAAACTCCTCAAAAAGGTCTTTATCAAGGGAGAGGAGTCTGTTCTTTATCTCATCGCTGTTTTCAACATTAACATTCTGATGCTCATAATAATCAAGAAGCCAAAGGTATTTATTTAACAGCCTTGGGATAATATTTGTCGCTTCAATATCATCGCTGCTGAGCGTGCTTAAACCCTTTTCAAGATTAAAGACCTCCAGTTTAAGCGATTCAATCTGATGTTTATTCAGATTTCTTCTTACATAAAATATGTCGGTTAAACAGCCAAAAACAGGTATCCATTCTCTTATATCCTTTATATTCCTGCCGCTGCTTTTAACTGCTTCAATAATTTCAAGAATAGGCTTAGCCTCAATGAGTGTAATATCTATTTGCGAAGGATCTATTTGAAACGCCTCTCTCATATATAGCAGGCATTTAGGTATGTCATCAATGTGGTAATAAGATTCGCCTAAGATAAAAAGGAGCTTGGCATCACTCTTGTATGATGACATGGCATACTCAAGCGTCTCTATTGCATATTTATATTCCTTTAATCTAAGAAAACATTCTCCAAGATTTATGAGAAGTTCAAAGTCATTATCAGTCTCTTCATTGAGTTTAAAAGCAATTTTGTACTGCTCTGACGCTTTGAAGAAGATATATCTCATTGCAGATTTATAAGCTGAGGACGATTTCATATCTTTGTAGGATGCATAATCTTCAAAGACATTCCACTCCTTCATCAAAAAGTCGGCAGCCTTTTTACCATCTCCAATCGTCTTAATCTCTTTTTCTCTATTAGACCAAAATTTTGCCGTTCTATACGCTTCAACTAATCCGGGATAATCGGGATTAATATTCATCAATTGGTCAGCAATCTTAGCTGCCTCATTAAAGTTCCCCTCTGAGATAGATTGATAAACTTCTGCGCTTTCTCTTAAAAGAGGGTCATCGGAAAATGTTAGTTGTCCATTGTTATCCATAGGTTATTAAAGAGTTATTAAATTCCCATTGATATTTTGGTCAATATTATTTATTATTACAACTACTTGTCTATTAGGAAAAAATTCAGGTAATAATTTTTTCATATTCATAGAAAATTCATTATCCGGAATAAAGGGGTCTATCAAAAATACAGGCGGGAGAGGCGTAAGATTCAATTGTTCCGAAAGCGCTGACTTTATTGCAAATGAAATATACGGCTTTAACTCCATATATTCCTCTTTTGGTTCGCCGTAATTCATCAGGATATTTTTGATAATATCGCTAAGCTTTTCTTTTGTATATGAATTATCTGTAATTTTTATTATTTTTTCTATAACCGTATATGATAATTTCTCTAATTTATCTTTACTCCACTTCTCTATTGCTTCATTAAAAATTCCATCTAAAAATTTTATATGCTTAATCTCCTCTGTTAAATTATTAATATGCTTAACAGCCTCTTCCAATATCATATCCGAAGAGAGTAAATCTTTTTCATCTCTAATATACGCATCAATCTCTTCTTGAAATTTTTCTATAAGTGAACTCTTTTTATTAATTTCGGTTTTATTCTCTTCTAACAGTTCATCAATATCATGAACAGTTCTTGTTATATCTTCCTGCGCAGGTAAAGGATTGATAGACATATCAAGGCTGTTGATTGTCTTAACAATAACCTTATCAAGTTCTTTCATTTCACTTATAAACTGCTCAAGTTCTTTCTCTTTACCGGTAAGATCTGTAGTATTTGATTTTTTCTTTCTAAGTGATGTTAATTCATTATTTATATCTCTGAAAGTTATAAAATCATCAAAGTATTGAAATAAAATTTCATATAGTTCAGCAGTTTTATAATCATCAACCGGAAAATCATTTTTTTTAAATATATCAATCAAAGTGTTCTCCAGCTTATCCTTCTCGTCTAAAAGTTCAGCCGGATTTAATCTTTTAGCCTTAAAATAATAAACCAAAGCAGCAAGTACTGCAGCGCCTGCTGATATGCTTGATATAAATGTTAATATTAGATAAGCCGGTGATGCAGATAACGTAAAAAGCAGAAACATAAGCGCTATTAAAGAAAAAATAGCCAGAGAGGACATTATCTTTATAGCCCATGCAGCATATCTTTTTTTTCTAATAGATAAATTATCTATCTGTTCATTTATATCTCTGAATGAATTAAATGACTGCTGTATAAGCTCCAGATCCGGAAGCTGCTCTCCGTTTTTTTTTGAAAAGTGTGAAAATCTTTCACTTATGATATCTTCAGCAGATGCTATTTTCTCTTTTATATATTTTAATTCAATAATATCCTTTTTTAGATTATTGATCTTAGATGAAATATTATCCTTCTTATTTATCTGTTCAATGATTTCATTTAGTGTTTTTTTATAATTAAGTATTGAATCTCTCCTCTTTTCAAGCTTCGATATATCTTTTTCTGATGCTTGTATCTCCTTTAGAATTTTTTCTTTTTTGATTTTTTTTAACTCAAGGAGCTGCTTCTCTTTTTCAAGATCAACAAGTTCTCTCTCTTTAGATGACAGGAGTTTCTCTCTGCGCATAAAATATGGAAATTTAAGTCTCCCGATTTCGCTTTTAATTAATAACTCTTTAATCTTATCTTTCTCAAAAACCGGATCAATATTATTAAATTCTAAGTCAGTAGAATAATAAGATGATATAATAAAATTTTCGATTGTGTATATATTTTTAAAATCTTCCTCATATTGATTATTATATTGATTATTCTCTTTCTTAAAAATTTTGTCATCGGGGTGTTCCGGCTCTTTTATTACAACTTCTCCATTATTGTTTACGAAACTCATCTCCCGCCCAAGAGTAGAGGATAAAATATTTATAGTTGATGAAATCTCTTTTGCATCTTGGCTTAGTTCTTTCTGCTGCGACCCATATAGTCCTGCAATTGGAAAATATTTAAAAAGATTAAATAATTTTTCATCTGAAATTGAGATAACATTCACACCTTCGCTGAATTCAATCTTAACATCATCAATATTCGGAGAGGTCATCTCAAGATTTAAAAATCGCAAAGCACAACCCCCTCACTCTTACTGTTCCTGCTCTCTTGAAAAATAATTTCGGCAAGTATTTCATTATCAGCTTTATTAGATGCGCTCTTATCAATTTTTTCATTTAGTATCTGAAAAAATATACCTTTTAACGAATCGTTGCCAATATTCTCTTCAATCATCGCGTTTAAAGACGGAATTGATATATCGGTTATCTTTGCGTCTCTAAAAAATTCTGAAATTTCGGTTATAAAATTACTCTCTATCATAAAATCTCTATCGCCGCTAAGTGTAATATGTATTATACTATCAGCAGAATAGCTCGACTTAATCTTTTCAAGGAGATCTGCCTGATTAAATATATAACCGCAGTCTATCTCATCGCTCAATACTTTGCTGCTATTAACAGCAATTCTCCTAATATTTTGCAGTTCTCTGTCTTCTAATTCCATTGAAATAACAAATCTGTCGCCGCTCTCATCAATTGAGCATGATTCCGAACTTCCCGGATATGCGCCAATAATTTTATTGTAAAATTTGAACATTTTAAAGATATGATTTTTCCCAAGAGCATAAAAATCAAGATTCATCTTTTTTATGTTGTCCTTTTTAATACTGAACTTATCCGGAAAATTATTAATTTGCGGATTAAAATCTGCATAGAACAAACCTATATGAAATCCATTATCATTTGACCTTACAATATCCCATTCATTAGACGGATTTTTACTCCATAATCCATATATGAATATGTCCCCTTTAGACGATTTTATCATGGAGCCCTTATCATCTGAAAAAGTAAATGTTGTATTTAACTTTAATATTGAAGGATTAATATTATCTTGTGATGTCAGTTCCCCATCACCGGGCGTATAAAAAATTTCCTTGCCGCTATTAATTAGAGATAAAAATTTTTCATTTAAAATATCAAAATATGTACTATCAATATTTTCATCATTAATTAAATCTCCTGCTATAAGTATAATATCATGGTCATTGGCGATTGAGATTATTTTATCAAAAGTATTTAATCTCTCCTCTTTTGAAACTATAGGATTTACATGTTCCATACCAAGATGAAGATCGGATATAAGCAGAATCTTTATTTTTTCCATATGAGATTTTTCTGTTTTTAATGTTTATAAAAATTTTTACATATCATAATATAACACAACGAATTTTTTGTCGATAAAAAAATCCAAATATAATTTAACTGTTAAATTTATTTTATAATATACGCCAGTTATTTTATTGACAAATAGAGATAAAAAGTAAGTTTACTTTTGTAGGGGAGACAGCCTGTCTCCCGCGATTCTTATATTAAAGAGTAATATTATGAGCAATGATATAGAAAATAAAAAAGACAGCAAAAAAATAGAGTTTTCGTATTTTAAACCTGTTAGAAGTCTTATAGTGATTTTTTTATTAGGCATAGCAGTCTATTTTTTTGTTTCAGCAATAACGCTTTTTTCATTGGTAAAACCCTCAGGCGAAGTAAGAGTGCCGAATGTTGTAGGAAAAAGATTTGTTGAAGTGAGCAATAGCCTTTCAAGAAAAGATCTGCGCACAGAGCTTAAATTCATTGACGTCTATGATATTGAAGACGGCGTAATCCTCCACCAACATCCAAATAGCGGAGAAATAGTAAATGAGAACAGTAAACTGACGCTTACTTTAAGCAGAAGTAAATTCTTTATTGATGTGCCGGAACTCACAGGGTCAGAGCTTCCAATAGCAATTAATAAATTAAAAAATTTACATTATCAGGATAAATCCATATCAATTGCTACAGGAGTTATTTCATATATCCCTTCCGAAAAGGCTGCGACAAATATCGTCATTGATCAATCGCCAAAAGCCGGTTCAAAAATTTCACCCGATGTTAAAGTTAATCTGCTTATTTCAACCGGCGATTCCGGTATTGATAAAAAGATGCCCAATGTTGTAAATCAATCAATCGATTTATGTTACGACCTTCTCCTTGCAAAGGGTCTTATTGTAAAAGAGGAGATTGTCAAAACTAACGAAATTAATAAGAGCGGTTTAGTGAACAGCCAGAGTATTACGGCAGATAATATAATTAAAGAAGGCGACAGTATTACTCTTGGAATAAATTATTATCAGCTTTCCGAACATCCCTATTCTTCTTATGAACTTATAGAATATGTTATACCGTCAGATATGCAATCCGGTCTCTATGAAGCTTATATAGAAGATGACCACTCCAAACGCATTAGATTTTCAGCGCCGCTGGGTCCGGGTCAAAAGATTCAGTTTGTTTTTCAAAGGATTGGAAATGCGAAAGTTTACATTAATTGTGATAAAAAGAATATTAGGGTTTTAAGTATTAATGCCAACAATTTCTAATAAGGTAATAATATCACCTTCAATTATTGCCGGTGACCTGTCAACAATAGGGACAGATGTTAAAACTTATAACTCTGATATTATAGACATTCTTCACATGGATGTTATGGATGGAAATTTTGTTCCAAATCTTACATTTGGTCCGGGCTTTATAAAGAATTTACAAAAACACACAAAAATCCCCATAGATATTCATCTTATGATAGAAAAACCTGAAAATTCACTTAAACAATATATGGAATTAAATCCTAAATATATTACCTTACATTATGAAAGCGCTAAATTTCATACAAGATATTTAAACCTTATAAAGGAAAATGGGATTAACGCCGGCTTAGCATTAAATCCGTCAACGCCTATAGACGCTGTTTTTGATTTAATTGAGTTTTGTGATATTATTTTAATAATGTCTGTTGATCCGGGTTTTTATGGTCAACCGTTTATAAAGCAGTCGCTCTCAAAAATCGGCAGATTAAAGGAACATCTGTTATTAAATAATTTTAACAATGTTAAAATACAGGTTGACGGCGGAATTAATGAGAAGAATATTAAAGATGTTGTTTCTGCAGGCGCAGATATAGTAGTTGCAGGAAATTCCCTCTATAAAGAGGGGGAAATTAATGAAAATGCGTTAAAATTAAAAAAAATTGCTGCAAGTTAATTAATATTGACAAATAAATAAGGGTTAAAAATAATTTGACCCCTAACTATATTTCATGAGGTGTATTCAGTGTCGGTTAAAATTAGATTACAGAGAGTAGGTACTAAGAAAAAGCCATTCTATAGAGTAGCGGCTATGGACAGCAAAAAAAAGAGAGATGGTGATGTAATAGAATATGTAGGCAGATACCAACCGATTGTTTCTGACAAACAGTTTGTAGTTGATGAAGAAAAGGTTCTAAAATGGTTAAATAACGGAGCGCAGCCAACTGATACTATTAAGTCATTGCTAAAAAGAGAAGGAATTTGGCAAAAATATAAGAACGGTAAATAAACTATCTGGAGATGGGAATGAATTACAGCGAACTTGTAAGTTATATGGTAAAATCTCTTGTAGATCATCCTGAACGGGTTGAAATAAGAGAAATCGAAGGTGAAAAATCTACGATTCTTGAACTCAAAGTAACAAAAGAGGATATTGGAAAAGTTATTGGAAAACATGGAAGAATTGCCCGTGCAATAAGGACAATACTCAGCGCCTCTGCAACAAAATCCGGCAAAAGGGTTGTACTGGAAATTCTTGATTGATTTCTGAAAATAGTTATCGAAGAGTCGCAAAGATAATAAGTCCCCATAGTCTTGATGGAAAGTTTAAAATTCATGTCATCTCTGATATTGCGGAAAGATTTGAAAAAGGGGAGACGCTTTATCTTAAGGTTAAAGGCACTTACAAAAAGTATATTATAAGTAACTTTATTCCGGTTAAAAATCGTATTGCTCTGTTAAAACTCGAAGGTATTGACGATAGAAACAGTGCTGAGCTCATTGGTAAAGTAGAAATATTTATTGATAGTGTAGCAGCAGAAAGTATTAGATCTAATCTTGATGAAGATTCTTTTTTTTATCAGGATTTAATAGGTTGTACAGTCTTACATGAAAAAATAAATTTTGGTACGGTTATTGATATTCTTGAAAGCGGTTCTGTAGATATACTGATTATAGAGAATGAGAATAAAAAACAGATTCTTATACCGTTTGTAGATTCAATGGTTAATACAAGTAATATAGAAAATAAAGTAATTGAGATAACCCCTGTTGAGGGATTGATTGATATTTAGAATATATACACTGTTTCCGGAGTTTTTTCATTCGCCTCTTCAGTGCGGGTTAATGGGAAAGGCTGTAAAATCCGGGATTATAGAATTTGATATAATAGACATAAGAGATTATTCGGAGGATAAGTTTAGCAGGTGTGATGATTATCCCTATGGCGGAGGTTCGGGAATGGTATTAACCCCGTCTCCGCTGTTTAAGGCTATTGAAGCAAATGAAAGCGAAGATCATTTCATATTATATGCTTCGCCTTCAGGGACGCCTCTTTCACAGGATTATGTTAAAGAATTAAGCGGATTAAATGAAATTTCTATTATCTGCGGTAATTATGAGGGGATTGATCAGAGGATAATAGACAGGTATGTCGGCAAAGAGATTTCAATAGGGGACTATATATTATCAGGCGGTGAATACGCCGCATTAGTTATAACAGATGCAGTAGCAAGGTATATTCCTGATTTTATGTCAAACAGGGATTCGCTTCTTGAAGAGAGTTTTATGTCGGATCTTCTTGAGTACCCTCAGTTTACAAGACCGTTAGAATTTAACGGAATGAATGTACCGGAAGTATTAGTAAGCGGCGACCATAAAGAAATTGCAAAGTGGCGCCGTGAAAAAAGGATTGAAAAGACAAAGATCGTAAGACCTGATCTTTTTAAAAAATATATTACAAGATTAATATTAGGAGAGTAACTTAAAATGGATATAATGAAGGCAATAGAAAAGGATATAAAGCCTATTGAACGAACGGTGGATTTTGAAATCGGCGATACAATTAGAGTTCACTATAGAATTGTTGAAGGAAATAGAGAGAGAATACAGGTTTATGAAGGAATTGTAATTGCCATTGATAATAAAGGTATAAGTAAAACATTTACCGTTAGAAAAATATCTTTTGATGTCGGCGTAGAGAGAATTTTCCCTGTCTTTTCTCCAAAAATAGCAAAGATTGAAGTTGTAAGAAAAGGTAAAGTAAGAAGAGCTAAACTATATTATCTTAGAGAGCTTAAAGGTAAAGCGACTAAGATTAAAGAGAAGAGAGTAAAATCTCTGAAAAAAGATAAGAAGAGCGCAGTATCTGTCAACCCGTCTGATGAAAAGGCTGCCGAATAATCCTTTTATTATCTTTAAGATTACTTTTTATTTCAGTTATAATTAAGGGGCGGCTGTAATGTCTCCCCTTTTTGATTTACCTCATATTAATCCTGATTTTTCAATTGAAAAGGAACTCTGCACAAAAGGGTATAGAACAATCGCAGGGGTTGATGAAGCGGGAAGAGGCGCTTTAGCTGGACCTCTTTCTTTGGGAATGGTAATCTATCCTTTATCAATTTATACTGATACGCCGGAGCCTATACTCAACACAATAGCCGACTCAAAAAAATTGTCGCTTAGAAAGCGGGAAGAGGCATTTTTAATCATTAAAAATTTTTCTCAACATTATACATCAGTATTTGTTCCTCATACTGTTATTGACAGAACAGATATAAATATTGCAACAAAAACAGGGATAGAGAGACTCATTGCCAAATCTCAAATTAAACCTGATATAATTATAATGGACGGTAATTTTAAATTTGAATTTGATATTAAATTTATGTCTGTTATTAAAGGGGATAACAAATCAATCTCTATAGCATCGGCATCTATTGTAGCAAAGGTGTTAAGAGACGAATTGATGAATAAGGCTGATTTAAAATATCCCGATTATGGTTTTAAAATTCATAAGGGATACGGCACTAAAAAGCATATTGAATCTTTATATAATAATGGTTTTTCCAATATACATAGAAAGAGTTACGAGCCTGTAAAAAGTTTAATTAAACAGGAAGAGATTAAAAAAAGAGACTAAAAGAAGAGATTATAATTTAGTGAAGATTGACGGCATTAAAAATCTATCCATAAATGTAATTTCAACTAAAGAGCTTGGTAATATTTTCAAGAATCTTAATGTTGGCGATACAATCTCTGCATTTATACTCAAAAATGAAGGGAATAGGGCTGCTCTTGAAATAGGCGGAAAGACTATTACAGCAGAGTTTACCAACGGCGTTCCTAATAAGAATAATATCGATCTTATTTTAACATCTAAAACGACCGAAAGAATTCAATTCTCACTTATTGAGAGTAAAGGCTCTGATTATATTTTTAAGCTGTTATCAAACTTTTCCATACTTCATGAAAATGACATTAAAACCTCTCTTCAAAACTTAGCTAAGTTTATAAACAGCGCTAACGTCAGTTTTATTGACATAAACTTACTTCTTATGGGGATAAAAAAAGAGAAAGAAAAAGAGAGAGATTTGCCTGCATTGCTTAACAGACTTTTACAAAAAGGCGTAACTTTTCAAACACTGTTGAATTTGAATTATCTCATATATAGCAGATTAAATCCTTTGCTCTTTTTTTCATATCAATATATGTTGAGTTTGACAGGAAAAAAAGCATCGGATTTTAATGAAAGTTTTAATGATAACTTTAAAGAATCTATTGAAGATTTATTAAAAGTTATTCAAGAGGACGATTCTGATTTTGAGTCAATGTTTAAAATTTTCTTTGATCAAAATATAGATTCAAAAATATACGGCAAATCCGCTTTTCCCGAAAATGAAACATTTACCGATATTGAATATCTAATAGGAGAAAAATCTGTTTTTTTAAAACTAAATTTTTCTGTAATTGGGACTTTGGAAGTTCTTATACAGAATCGAAAAGGGGCTGTGTCAATCCATTTTTTGTCAGAAAAGGATAATTTGATTGATTTTATGAAAGAGAATGATAATATTTTAAAGAATATGCTAAATCAGAATGATATAAAAAAATATAATATTGCTTATTATAATTCAAAAAAAATAGTTGATAAACTAAAAATTTGGAGTCTTGATTTTTATACTAAAAGTGAATTTAATGTAAAGGCATGATCTCTAATGTGAAAGATTTTTAATGAGCAAGAACTCTTTTTAATGATCAGGAACACTATGGAAGAAAAATTTATTGATAAAAGCATAGCTCTTCAGTATGATGAATATGCTCCTAAGGTAATTGCCTCTGCTGCGGGTTTCTTAGCGGAGAAAATGATAGAAATTGCCAAAGAGAAGGGGATTCCTGTTTATAAAGATGCGGATCTTGCCGAAATACTTTATAAGTTTAAATCCGGAGATTCTATACCTGAATCGCTTTTTAATGCCGTTTCTGTTGTTATGGCATATTGCTACAGAATAAATTCGGATTTTAGACAGAAATTAAAAAATTCAGGGTTATTTGATAACTAAAATGAAAAAAATACCAGTTGAAAATCTTAAACCCGGGATGGCTTTTAGTAAGGCTGTCTATATAGACAGTGACAATCTTCTTATTGAATCTAATATACCATTAAAAGAAAATGATATTAAAAGACTTATGAGGTGGGGAGTTGTTTTCATTGAAACTGAAGGCGATATTATACAAAGTCATATTCAAAAAAACCTCTCATCATCAACAAACAGCGAGATTTTAGCTAAATATGAGCGCCTCCTTAATATGAGGAAGCGGCTTATAGAGGTACATGGTAATGCATGCTACTTTATTGAACAGGTTTACACGGCAATTAGAAAGGATCTCTCCATCGACCTGCAAGGCATCCAAAAGAATGTAAATGCTATTATAGAACTATTAAAAGAGAACAGTAATATTTTCATTTTTCTCAATGGCTTTGATGATATTGAAAGAAACTATTTAGTAACCCATTCCGTTAATGTAACTTTTTACAGTTTACTAATTGGTCAAGCTCTAAACTATACAGATAAACAGCTTCTTGAACTTGGTACAGGAACAATCCTTATTGATGCCGGTATGACGAAAATCCCTGTTTATATTGTACACAAGCAGTCAAATCTGACTGATAATGAGTTTCAGATGATAAAAGCGCACCCTGTACATGGCTATAAAGCCCTAACCGGTTATCCGAATATTAATAAAACCATAGCCTGCATATCACTTCAACATCATGAACAATTTGACGGCAAAGGATATCCAAGAGGATTAAAAGGGAAAGAAATTTCCGAATATGCAAGAATTACATCAATTGCAGACAGCTTTGAATCGCAAATATCTAAAAGAAGTTATAGAGAAAAGGTTGGGTCATATCATGCAATGAAAAATCTCGTTGGAAGCGGCGTTAGTAAATTTGATCCGGAAATCTTAAGAGTATTTTTATCTATAATGTCCGTTTACCCAATAGGCTCATTACTGGAATTGAATGATAACAGCATTGGCATAGTAGTCGGATCTATAGCTGAAAAGCCCTTAAGACCAATCATTAAACTGATTTTTGATTCAAATCGGGAAAAAATTTCTGATACAAGGATTATAAATCTTGTTGAAGATAGTTCAAAATTTATAACCAAAGTTTTAGATGAAAAAGAAGCAGGGATAAATCTCTTTGATATACTCTGGGGCTTTTAGTGCCAAAAGGCTATAAAAAAAATTTTGGCGCTGATGGAGAATCTATTGCAGCTGAATTTCTTGAATCAAACAATTTTACAATCATTGAAAAAAATTTTTTTGCAGGAAAATCCGGCGAGATAGACATTATTGCCGTAAAAGACAAGTTATTGTTGTTTGTTGAAGTTAAGGCAAGAAGCTCCGATAGATACGGCGGAGGAATTTACTCAATAACCGAAGATAAAAAAAGAAAATTAAGAAGCGCGGCAAAACGCTACTTACTGAAAACTCCCATATACAACTCATCTGAATATTTAATCCGTTTTGATTTAATAATTGTTAAAGACGGAACTGTTGAATGGATAGATGACATTATCAGATAGACTGGCGAATAAATTATTCGCCGTTATAGATTTGCGGGCGATTTGATAATCGCCCCTACGGATTTGACGGCGGATAAATTATAACAAATTAATTTATTTTATCCTTTAAAACATTTTCCGGCTGCACCCCTTCAAATCTTGCTATTTCTTTACCATTTTCAAAGAGAATAAGTGTGGGAATTGACATAATGCCATACTTTTGTGCTATTGGTCCGTTCTCGTCGGTATTGAGTTTTACAATTCTTGTCTTTGTCTCTCCTGCTGCTGCTATATTCTCTAATATAGGCGCCTGCATTCTGCACGGACGGCACCAGGGAGCCCAAAAGTCAACAAGAATTTTTCCGGCAGATTGAAGAACTTCTTTATCAAAATTTTCTGTTGTTACCTCAAATAAGCTGCTCATTATAGATCTCCATTGTGAATTTTTAATAATACATAACAATTTTATTTAAAGATTAAAATATATCAATCAATTATTTAATATCATATTTAATTTATATAATAATCTATTTATAAAATTTTACCAACATTCATTCATATCCCAATAAAAAACGCTTGACATTCCCCTGCATAAACTTTAACCTTACATAAACTTTAACCTTACATAAACTATTTTTTAACAAACAAACTTTATTTTTTTATAAAAAAATTGAGAAAAAACTAATGCTAAATTTTTTGCTTGACGGATGTAGTGAAGATATGATTAGAAAAATCGTTCTGTTCCTGCAGAAAAACATATACTTGCACAGGTAAACAAACACAAATTACAGCATGTTAAAGCGAAGTTTCACCAATGGGGACACATCACCGAACCGCAAAAAACAAATTTAGCAAACCTGAACGCCTTATATCAAACGGCGTTGAAGTGAATTTTAACAAAGGGGAAGTTTATGAAGAAATATTTTATTAGTGTATATGTAATTCTGCTTGTCTTGCTTACGCTGTCCTCGTGCGAAGACAATTCAGGCGGACCTGAATTTTTCAATGATGTAAATACAGTCTATGCAGGGTATGGGCACACTGCAGCAATCAAGACAGACGGCAGTCTATGGGCTTGGGGACAGAATAATTACGGCCAGCTTGGAGACGGTTCAACAGACCAAAGAAACGCCCCTGTTCAAATAGGGACCGATACGGACTGGGCTGCACTCTCTGCAGGGACCTTTCACACAGTAGCAATCAAGACAGACGGCAGTCTATGGGCTTGGGGACAGAATAATTACGGCCAGCTTGGAGACGGTTCAACAGACCAAAGAAACGCCCCTGTTCAGATAGGAACCGATACGGACTGGAAAGCAGTCTCTGCAGGGAACTATCACACAGTGGCAATCAAAACAGACGGCACAGACGGCACAGACGGCACGCTATGGACTTGGGGGCGGAATTATTACGGTCAGCTTGGAGACGGTTCAACAGACCAAAGAAACGCCCCTGTTCAGATAGGAACCGATACGGACTGGAAAGCAGTCTCTGCAGGGTTCGGTCACACAGCAGCAATCAAAAAAGACTGCACTTTATGGGTTTGGGGATGGAATAATTCCGGTCAGCTTGGAGACGGTTCAACAGACCAAAGAAACGCCCCGGTTAAAATAGGGACCGATACGGACTGGGCTGCACTCTCTGCAGGGTACTATCACACAGTTGCAATCAAGGCAGACTGCACTCTATGGGCTTGGGGACGGAATACTAACTGTCAGCTTGGCGACGGTTCAACAGACCAAAGAAACGCCCCGGTTAAAATAGGGACAGATACTGACTGGAAAGCAGTCTCTGCAGGGTTCAATCACACGTCAGCAATCAAAAACGACGGCACTCTATGGACTTGGGGGAGTAATTATTCTGGTCAGCTCGGCATCGGCAATGACATAACAAGATATAGGAAGATTCCTGTTAAGATAGGTATAGATAGAGACTGGCTTGTAGTCTATACAGGCCAATATCACACAGTTGCAATTAAAGCAGACGGCTCTATATGGACATGGGGAGGAAATAATTACGGTCAGCTTGGAACAGGCACAATACGCAATAGATACGTCCCTACAAGAATTGTACAGCCGGATTAGGATTAAGTGTATGAACGGAAAATTTTTATTAGCAGGTAGGGGCGTCCGTTCCGGCGTCCGTTACACTATCATTGCAGTATATGTTAAACAACATATCATATAATACGCGTCATTGCGAGCGCTCGACAATGTTCTGTATAGATTGTGTAATTTGCGCGTGGCAATCCAGACTCTTAATTTATAGCTCTGGATCGCCGCGCCGAGTTTACATTGTTTTATCAGGGAACTTAAAACACGGCTCGCGATGACGTAATACAGAAAGGATATAAACAAATGAAAAAGCGTTTATTAAACATAATATACATATCCCTGATAATCATTATACCGCGCAAAGTATTCGCCATAGACATAACCGCCGGAGCTTCAGCATGGTACGCGTGGGGAAGCAGGTATGAAAACGTACAGAAGGAGAGCATAAGAAAAAATAATAACTATGCCTTTGACCCAACGCTTTTTTATGGGCCTGCCTTGTCTGTGAAGATTAACAGCGATTTTAATTTAACGTTCGTATATCTCTACAGTAAATTTAACTATACCGAAAACGTTTACGAAGACGAAGGCGGAAAGTATTTTGTAGATTCTAAAATCAAACGAAGCGACTCGGACTTCGCCCTTAATTACAGGTTTCACGATTACTTTAAGGTTTTTGCAGGCGCAAAGTATATGTCATACAAAATTAAACTATCGTACGACGATATTTACAGAGGGCACTGTGACAGTCAAAGCGAACATTATAGTCTTGGTCCCGGTCTTGGTTTAAGCGCTACTATTCCCATTACAGAGAATATATTCCTCCTTGCTACGTTTTCGGGATTTTACCTGTACAGCAACGGAGAGAAATTTAAAGACAATAAGTTATACGACGACAGGTATCCAAAGCCTGTAAATGTCACAGTAGGTTATAACGAGTACGGTATTAATTCAAACGTATCTGCCGCATACTATATACCGAAAATCTCAACTGTAATAAGCCTTGGTTTCAGATTTCAGTACTTTATAACTGATTACGACAACTATGAACCGTTTTTAATAAACAGCATAAAGAATCAAATTTACGGCGTAACGCTGACTGCAACATATACGTTTGGGCTGTAATGTGAAAACAACTGTCAGTTATATCATGCGTCATTGCGAGCGCTTCAGCCCGTTTGAGTATAGATTGTATAATCTGCGCGCGGCAATCCAGAGTTTTAATTTACTGTATCACTGGATTGCCACGCCGAATTTACATTGTTATATCAGATGAACTTAAAGCACGGCTCGCGATGACGAAAGCATATACCCAATTAGCTGACATCTACAGCAATGACGCAGTGACGGCGCAACAATGACGTATAAAGAAAATGAAAAACAGGGTGAAAAACATGTTAAATAAATCATTAAAAACTCAGATGAAAACAATATTTGTACTTTGTACATTGTGCTTTGTAATTTGCCTTTCTTCATGCGAAGACCCGAGCGCGGGTTCGGGAGTGCCTGAATTTTTCAGAAACGTGAAAGTTGTCTCTGCTGGGAGTTTTCACACAGTTGCAATCAAAACAGACGGCACTCTATGGGCTTGGGGAAGAAACAATTACGGTCAGCTTGGAGACGATACAGAAATACACAGCAGTTTCCCAGTTCGGATAGGGAGAGATACGGACTGGGTTGAACTCTCTACAGGGAGCTTTCACACAGTAGCAATCAAAAACGACGGCAGTCTATGGGCTTGGGGAGATAATGCTTACGGTCAGCTTGGAGACGGTTCAACAGCAGACCAAAGAAACGCCCCTGTTCAGATAGGTACTGATGTGGACTGGAAAGAAATCTCTGCTGGGTACGGTCACACAGTAGCAATCAAAAACAACGGCAGTCTATGGGCTTGGGGACAGAATAATTACGGCCAGCTTGGCGACGGTACAACATACCAAAGAAATGCCCCGGTTAAGATAGGTACTGATACGGACTGGGCTTTCGTCTCTGCAGGGTATGCTTTCACAGTAGCAATCAAAAAAAACGACAGTCTATGGGCTTGGGGATGGAATAATCGCGGCCAGCTTGGCGACGGTACAACAGATCAAAGAAACGCCCCGGTTAAGATAGGAGCCGATACGGACTGGGCTTTCGTCTCTGCAGGGTACGGTCACACAGCAGCAATCAAAACAGACGGTTCTCTATGGGCTTGGGGATATAATTATTATGGTCAGCTTGGAAATGGTTTAACAGCAAACAGACATGATCCTTTTCAGATAGGGACAGATACGGACTGGAAAGCAGTCTCTGCAGGAGACTATCACACAGCGGCAATCAAAAAAGACGGCTTTCTATGGGTTTGGGGACGAAATGATGACGGTCAGATTGGAGACGGTTCAACAATAAACAGGCTTACCCCTGTTAAGATAGGCGATAGATGGCGAACAGTCTCCGCAGGTACCAATCACACAGCAGCAATTAGAATAGACAGCGTATTGTGGGCTTGGGGAGATAATGATTACGGTCAACTTGGCGATACTACAACAGCAGACAGATCAACGCCTAAGCGAGTTATAGAGTCAGGCTGGTAACAGGTTACAATGTTCAATGAGCAATGGTCAGCCCACAATGAGTAAAAATCATTATGCGTTGACCATTGCGCTCTGTGAATTGGTAAGCGCGCGTAGTTTATCTATGTTTTTTCTTCGATTCTTTTTCTACTTTCTTTTCAATCTCTTCATAGGATAAGCCCTGTTTCATAAGTTTCAGTACATAGCTTTGACCTTTTTCCATGCCTTTTTCCATGCCTTTCTCAATACCCTCTATGATACCTTTTTCTTTGGCTTCTTTGCGGGCAACTTTGATGGCGATTTTTTCATCGTATTTGATAAAATTCATACTTACTTCCTCCGACGAGTTTTGTTTAAAATAATCTGTCAATATACCTTTTTTTACGCAATATTCAACCGCTAATTTTACTGCTTTTTCTAAATTGTACTTTCTCTCATATTCCCTGACTTTTGCGACAAAAACTGCGTAACCGCTCAAGGTCCTGCTCCTGCGTTCCAAGTCTGGATTACAGCCTTTATTGATATTCAACATTAGTACTAATGCGTCAAGAAATATTAAATTGGCATAGTCATTTTTATCGGATTCGTCTAATTCTTTAAACAAATCTGATAATCGCAAAAATTTTTCTTTAGGAAAAGAGTCTTTCCCATTGTATAATTCAAGCAATCTTTCTTTATCATTAAAAATGCTTCTGAAAACGCTGTCCTTGTATTTTTTATTAACCGTCATTTTATCACCTTCCATATAATATAAACGAATGAAAGAGGCAGGAGATAAAATTTTTTTTGATTTTTTTGATTTTTTTTGTTCTTAGTTCGTATGTGATGTTTGAGTATAGACTATGTGTTACTTATCAGACAGCCGCCTGTTTATACGTGATAAAAAATTATTTCAGTTGCATTAAATACAATATTAAAAAAAATAGCTTTATGAAAAAAACTATTCATACAGATGAAATAAAAAAATCTATTGCAGAGATAATAGAAAACATAAACTTTACCGCTCCTGATGAAATAAAAAAACTATTTCAAGATATGAAAAGCAGAGAGTCCGGCTCAGCAGCCCGCGAAACTTTGCAGATACTTACAGAGAATATTGAAATAGCCGAAAAAGACAGTATCCCTCTATGTCAGGATTGCGGTTCTGTTATAATTTTTTTAAGTATCGGACAAGATGTGGAGATTACAGGCGAATATCTTTACGATGCAGTAAATCATTCAGTATCTGATGCTTATAATAGGTTATACTTAAGGAAATCCATAGCAGCCGACCCATTGAGGAGAAAAAATACAGGTACTAATACTCCGGCATTTATCCATGCAGATATTGTATCAGGGAACAGTTTAATAATAGACATTATGCTTAAAGGGGGCGGTTCTGAAAATATGAGCGCTGTGAAAATGTTCCTTCCAACAGACTCAGAGGATAAAATAACAGATTTCATAGAAGAAGCAGTAATCTCTGCAGGTCCAAATCCATGCCCGCCTATATTCCTTGGTATAGGTATTGGCGGTACGGCAGATGTTGCCATGTTAAATTCTAAGAAAGCTCTCCTAAGGTATCCGTTGGAACATAACCCCGATCCCTTTTACAGAGACCTTGAGATAAAAATTTTTAACAGAATTAATAAGACAGGAATCGGACCAATGGGTTTTGGCGGAGATAACACCGCAGCAGGAGTATATATAAAAGAAGCTCCTGCTCACATAGCGTCTCTCCCTGTGGCGCTTAATTTGAACTGCCATTCTCTTCGCAAGGGGAGGATAATCCTGTAATGGAATGGAAAAGGATATATACCCCTATTGACGATAACGTAATTAAAAACTTGAGGTGCGGCGACTTATGTTTAATAACAGGAAGAGTATTAACAGCAAGAGATAAGGCGCATGAAAGAATTGAGCAGTTAATTGCATCAAATGAAAAACTCCCTGTTGAACTTAATGGAGAGATCATATACTACTCAGGTCCATCGCCGGCAAAACCGGGTTTTGTATCAGGTTCGGCAGGACCAACAACGTCTTCAAGAATGGATACATATTCCAAGATGATGTTTAATATTGGAATTAAGGCTATGATAGGAAAAGGGAAGAGGGATAATTTTACTAAAGAGCTTATAAAAGAATATAAAGCAGTATATTTTAGTTCATTCGGCGGAGCAGGAGCATATTTAAGCAGAAAAATAAAATCTTCAAAGATAATAGCATTTGAGGATTTGGGTTCTGAGGCGATTCATGAATTAATCTTAGAGGATTTCCCTGTTGTTACAGCGATAGATATATATGGAGAGGATATTTATGAACATGCAGTTCAACGATACGGAGGGATTTAGCAGTTTCAAAAAATTTATCTCTGAAAGATTACTAAACAGAACAAAGAGAAGCGTAGAAAACTCTGAGTATAAAAAAGCTGCTGTCATGATTATATTCATGGAGATAGAACATTCTCCGTATGTTTTGCTTACACTAAGAACGGATAGAGTTTCAACTCATAAAGGTCAGGTTTCTTTTCCGGGCGGCGGATTCGATTCATCCGATAAAAGCATGTTAGATACGGCTCTGCGTGAAACTATGGAAGAGGTTGGAATAGATCCGAATGAAATTGAGATTCTTGGGGAGTTTGATGAATATATTTCAATTGCAGGATTTCATGTTTATACTTTTGTTGGAGCTTTAAACAGAATTCAAAAATATAACCCGTCTAAAGATGAAATTGACATAATACTTGAAGCGCCTTTTTCTATTTTTTATAATGAAGAATATACTAAATGCGAAAAGATAAATTACGGCGGCAGAGATTATGACGTATATTATTATGACTATAACAATGCAACTATATGGGGTTTAACCGCAAGGATTTTAACAGACTTTTCCAGAAAGATATGCAAAGATAAAACTATAGATAAATAAATATTAAATTGACACAGTATATAATACTATTTATTTTTAATTTATAATGGTCTTATTGCGTAATTATTGAATTTGGAGTTAATCATGTCGAAAAAAATGTCGGAAAGAAAAATTCATCTAATAATAATTGCTTTTGTAACAGGTCTTCTCCTTGGAATAAATTTTTCATTTATTGCATCAGCAGACGGACCGGCGCACAAATATTTGGATTACTTCCATCAGACCTATCAGATTATATCAACCGAATATGTAGATAAGCCTGATAATAAAAATTTATTTTATGGCGCCATTAAAGGCATGATAGATTCGCTTGGGGATCCGTTTACAAGATTTTTAAATGAGGATTCAAATGCGGAATTACAAGAGATGGCATCGGGAAAATTTGTAGGCATAGGCGTTGAAATTGCGTTAAAGGACGGAGAGATTGTTGTAGTCAGCCCGATTGAAAATTCTCCTGCAATGAGGGCGGGGATTGAAACAGGCGATATAATTACTAAAGTAAACAATGAAATTATAAAAGATAAAAATATTGATGATATTATAAAGAGTATCAAGGGCTTGCCCGGAACAAAAGTAAATATAACGGTAATGCGGGAAGGATTTAAAGAGGAGATAAGCTATGATATTGAAAGAGCGCCTATAAAGATAGATAGTACGGAGTTTGCCAAAGTGGAGGGATATGATATAGGTTTTCTCAGAATAAAGACCTTTAGCAATGATACTACTCAGGACGTTAAAAAGGCGCTGGATTTTTTTAATAAAAATAAAATTGAAAAACTCATTATAGACCTTAGATACAATCCGGGTGGATTACTTACTGCTGCAATTGAAATATCCGATTTCTTTTTGGAAAAAGATCTTACAATAGTCTCAACAAAAGGGAGAACTGACGGCGGTAACGCATCCTTTTACAAATCATTATCCGATCCGATCTTCAAGGGTAAGATTATAATTCTTGTTAATAAAGGCAGCGCATCGGCATCTGAAATATTGAGCGGAGCATTACGCGATAATAATAAGGCTATGCTTCTTGGTGAAAAAACCTTTGGAAAAGGTTCTGTGCAAAAAACATATAGCCTTGATAAAGACGCAGGATTTGCCTTAACAATTGCCCGCTATTATACGCCGTCTGGCGCAATGATTCATGAGAAAGGCATTAAGCCCGATTATGAAGTCAAAGCGGCGGATTTCCCCGAAAGTGAAACAGAGGAGTTAAAAAAAATAAGTAAGGACAAACTCCTTAATGAATTTGTTTCGATAAAAACAGTTTATAACGAAAGTACCAAATCTGAGTTTAAAAAATTTCTTCAGAGCAGGAATATTAAGATATCCGATGCTACTTCGGATTTTATCCTGAAGAGAGAGATTGAAAAATATCATAAAAGTCAAATATATGATCTGGAGTTCGATAATCAGATTTTATCAGCCATTGATAAGCTGAAAAAATAAAAATATGAATCAATCTGATTGTGTTGTTGGTCTTGGATTGGAGAGTTCGTGTGATGAGACTTCTGCCGCTGTTGTTATTGACGGAAAGAAAATAGCCTCAAACATAATTTTTAGTCAGGTGGAACTCCATAGTGAATATTATGGAGTAGTGCCTGAAATAGCATCAAGAGCTCACTTGGAGAAGATAAATTCATTAATTGAAATGTCATTAGATGAAAGCGGTATTACATTCAGTGATCTTGATTATGTTGGAGCTACAAACAGACCGGGATTGATAGGCTCTCTTCTTATTGCAGTTCAGAGCGCAAAGGCAATCTCTTTTGCCTTGGGCATACCATTAATCGGCGTTAATCACCTTGAGGCGCACCTTTACGCCCCCTTTCTTGAAGGGAACGAGCCTAATTATCCCTATATCGGACTTTTAGTTTCAGGAGGAAATACGGCTCTATATAAGATAGATGGTCCGGCTAAGATGGAATTAATCGGAAAGACAGTGGACGACGCAGCAGGCGAAGCCTTTGATAAAGTTTCTAAATATATCGGATTAGGTTATCCGGGAGGTCCACTTGTGGAGGATCTTGCAAAAAAAGCCAGGATAAAGAAAAATCTATTCCCTAAAATTCTAACAGATCCCTATGACACAAGATTTTCATATTCAGGATTAAAAACTGCTGTAGTAAACTATATAAGTAAGAATCCCGACCATGATAAATCGGAGATAGTTTACAGCTTCCAGGAAAGGGCTCTTGAATTTCTTGTAAGAAGAATGTTTACGGCGGCAAGAAGATCGGGAATAAAAAGAATGATTGTTGCAGGCGGAGTTGCTGCAAACGGCAGACTAAGAGAGCTGATTGAATTAGAAAAAAGAGTTGATGAGGAGATACTTATTCCATCGCCAAAACTCTGTACGGATAATGCTGCAATGATAGCCGGAATATCATATCAATATTATATTCAAAAGAATTTTGATTCTTTTAAGCTTGATGTAAATTCAAAGGCGTAAAATTATTGCTTGCAAATATCATAAATAAACAGTATAATATAAAAAATTATGCTAAATGGTAAACTATGAATTTTACTGAAGAGAAAACTCCTGCAGGTTATAATTTAAAAATTCTATTAAACAAATCGAAATTCCTTGTATTTAACAACCGGGGAGAATCATTTTCATCAGACAATGAAGGGAGGAGTCTGCTTCATAAACTTCCTACTGCAGTATTTGTCGGCAGTGTATTTATAGTAGAACGCGATTATTTTAAGGATTATATGCTTGCGAAAGTTAAGGATGAGAAAATAATACTCCAATATAGAGATATTACTGAAAAAAAAAGAAAATTACTATTTATTGATTATCAGACACCTGTTGATCTTATCCCCATAAAGATACTTGTTGTAAAAAGTTATTCATCCATGCTTCGAGATATACCGTCTGATACTGATATAGATTTTCTTATTGTAGATGAATCTCTTTCAGAGGTAGAAGTATCTGTAATTGCAAGCAGATACAAACCCAAAAGTATTATAGAGGCATTTACAGAAGAAGATAAAAAATCTGAATTTACTCAAGACAATAAGACAGCAGGATATATTAGTATTAATACAATGTCGGATAATTCTGTCTTTCTGGCATCATACCATTTAAAAAATATGGCTCTCTCTAATTTAAATCAGCTCCTCCTTGACTTTGACCTTACAGCATTGGATATACAATTTATAATTCATTTTATAAATGATATTTTGGAGAAAAAAAAGGATAACTCTGAGGTAATAAAAAACAGACCAAGGATTATAGATCTGAAAAATGTCTATGAATTCTATCTTGCTCTGATTCTTAAAGATGAGGATTCCATTAAAGAAAAATTGGAAGCCGAGACTGATTATAGAAAACTCTCCCCTTATAGAACATTAATTTCAAAAATCAGATCAATGAGTTCGGGAAAAGAAGAACAACTGCTTTACACAGAATTTGAAAACCTTATTTTTGAAAGAGAAGAAAAATTAAAAACCGGCCAAAAATAATTTATTTTTTATCCACTTTGATCGTATTACTAAATATAGAAAATAATAAATCTGTTAAAATATATTATAAAATCTATCTGTAACTAAAAAATATTAATAAAATTCAGGAGATTTCTTTGAAAAGGATTGTACTTACACTTTTTATATTATTTGCCGTATCTATAACAGGCTTCACTGAAAAAAACTGGGAGGTCTATTTTACTAATCCTGATAAGATTAAGAACGTTAAAGTTATTAATCCTCAAGACGGGCTTATTGCTGCAATAAAAGGATCTAAAAACAGTTTTTATGGCGCCTTTTTTGATATTTCTTCGATTAAGATTGCAAATGAAATTATTGCTGCATATAAGCGCGGTGTTGATGTAAAATTAGTAACTGATAACAGTACATTTTCAGGAACGGCAATAACAAAAATATATGAAAGCGGCATACCAATTGTGCAAAATACAGGTAAAGGATTGATGCATAACAAGTTTGCTGTTGTTGACGGTTCTTCTGTTTTTACAGGGTCATATAACACAACGGAAAACTGCACACACAAGAATAATAACAACGCAATAATAATAAATTCCGTTGAGATTGCAGAAATATACTCGGCAAAGTTTAATGAAATGTTTGACAATGAGATTTTTGGAAATACAAAAGATGTAGGAGCTTTTACAAGATTAAAAAGGAAATATTATGTTAAACTTGATGATATAGATATCAATGTCTATTTTGCGCCGGAGGATAATGTTGAGAAGATTATATATGGAAGAATTGCAAAGGCGAAGAAATCCGTAAAATTCATGCAGTTTGCTTTTACCTCGGGTGTAATTAGTGATATTATTATAAAAAAATTCAAAGAGGGAATAGAAGTTAAAGGCGTCTTTGAAAGAAAAGGTTCGGCAACCGAACACTCACAGTACACTAAAATGAAAATTGAAGGCATTCCGGTTCGCCTTGACGGCAACAGACATATAATGCATCACAAGGTTATAATAATAGACGATTATATAGTTATTACAGGTTCTTTTAATATATCGAAAAATGCAAATAGACGTAATGATGAAAATATAATAATTACAAACAGTGAGGAGATAGCATTGAAATATATTGAAGAATTTAATAGAATATATGGAAAGGCAAAATAAAAATGGCACGCATACACTCCGATTATAAACTTCCGATTCAAAAGTGTATTGATGGAGCAAGTCTGCACGAACTTTCGGATATTGAACTGCTTGCAGTAATAATGGGTACAGGTACTAAGGATACGGACGTACTGGAGCTTGCATCAAAATTGATAAAAAATATGGGTGGACTATCTGCAATATCAAGAGCCGGTTTAAGAGAGATTACATTTGAAAAGGGGATTGGCTTAAAAAAAGCGGTAAAGATTCAGGCAGCCTTTGAGATAGGGAGAAGAGCGATTACAGATGCGCCAAATCTTAAGCTGATAAATTCACCTGTTGCGGCATGGAATCTTCTTCTGCCGGAAATAGCAGGTCTTCAAAAGGAGGAATTCAGAGTGCTTGTTTTAAATAATAAAAATATGCTTTTAAAAAAGATAATAGTTTCTGTCGGTACAATAACCGAATCAATTGTCCATCCAAGAGAGGTTTTTAGAGATGCAATAAAAGAGGCAGGTTCGGGTATAATTGTAGCCCACAACCACCCTTCTGGAAATACAACTCCTTCTAAGCAGGATATTGATACAACATTAAGACTTATTGAGGTTGGTAAGATTTTAGGGATTCCGCTCCTTGACCATATAATAATGACAAATCTGTCTTATTACAGTATGAAAGAGAATGGATATATACATTAATGCTCTTTTGGAATTTCATGAAAAAAGTCACAGGAAGCTGCCGGCAATTGATGCAAATACAAGTTTAAAAGATAAATGGAAAGGTCAACGCTGCGCACAATTAAAAAATAATTACGGTAAATTATAAGCCATAATTTTCTTGACTTATAAATCCTTTCCTGCTTAAATAAAATAAATAACCTTGAGGTAAATACAAATGAAAAGAAAACTGTTACTGTTCATATATTTTATTGCCATATCACAATTAACCGTATCTGCGGAAGATATTGATTATACTAACAGAATACAGCCGGGGAGATGGCTCAAAAGTGTAACTGTAAAGACAGAATTTATGGATGAATCCGGAGCAGTGAATATACAGATATATTTCCCAAGAAGCTATGTAAAAGGGAAAAAATTAAGAACAATAATAGCCTTACATCAATATGACGGCAACGAACGTGATTGGGAATCTTCGGGCGTAGAGTCATTTGCCGATAAATATAATATGGTCATTGTATGCCCTGCTATGAAGAGATCTGTTTATGAAGATTCTTTCTACGCTGAAACAACTTATAGATGGAATGTAATCCCGGGCAGTAAATTCTTAGGCGAGACTTTGATAAAATTTCTTAACGGTAATTTTTCCCTTGCTTTAAAAAGAGAAAGCACAGGGATCATGGGTGTAGAAGCAGGAGCCCATGGAGCGATACTGACGCCATGTTATTATCCTAACAGATTTAAGGCAGCAGCCGGAATTTCAGGTTACTATGACCCGACAGCTATGCAGAATAGTAAAATGATAGAAGCGGTTTACGGCAGTTACAAAATTTTTCAAGATAGATGGGATAATGATGCAAGCCCGCTTAAGCTTGCCGAAAAACTTAAGGGCGTTAATGTATTCTTATATCACGGACTAAAATATGATTCGTATCAGCCTGAACAGTCGCGTGTTATGGCTATTAAGATTAAACAGCTCCAGAAGAAATCCCCTGACTATTCTATTACATATAAGGAGAGTAAAAACGGTTCTAAGGGATGGATAAATTGGAAATATCAGGTATCCGATATTATGAGTTTTATGAATGAAAATCTTTCGGAATAATTTTACTCTATGTTCTTTTTAATGTAATCAGTTTCGGATTTACTTAACATAAATATTTTGTATATATATTCATCTAATTTATCGGTTGATTCCCCAGCCTCTATATTTTTTACTAAATATAGAATATAGTCATGAACAGATTTTGATAAATCCGGAATCGGCAGTTCCTCAAGATGACTCCTGAGTACTTTGATTGAAGAGAATTTTTTCTGAAATATGAATTGGTACAACTCCGAATTAAAAAGCGCCATTACAACTTTGATGTCAATATCTTCAAATTGAGGAATTAATATATTAGCGCTGTTTAACGTCAGCCTCCCCTCTTTGTCACATGCAAATATCAGTCTGTTTGAAATGTATCTATAAATTAATTTTTCACTCTTCCTGTATATACTAACATCTGCTGTTTGTTGAAATCTTTTTGGTTCAAATTTAATAAATGAGCCGGAGGCTGAAATTTTATAAGGAGTAATATCTATACCCCTTATAACAGGTTCGTAACCTTTGAGTTTTGTTGACTTTATATAGTAGTTGTTGTTTCCCGTAACTATACCGAGCGCCCAAACGGCATTATCTTTAAGAGTTCTGTAATTGAGCGAATATATTTTTGATAAAATCTTTTCATCTTCTGAATTTATATTAATATTAAAGTGGAAATCTCTGTTACATCCAAGTTTTGCGTAACCGATACTTTTTGTTCCCTGTGAGTTTACTATTTTTACGCTATCGTTCTTTTTACTATTCTCAATATCAATAATAACAGTTGAACTATATATATTTCTAAAAACTTTTTTCTTCTGTTCAATTCTTGAGATGCCGTATCTGTTATAAATATATTTTCTTATATCGCTGTGCAGCTTTACATTTAATACGGATTCGGGAAGTACAAATGAAAGTATTCCGTCCTCTTTAAGAAGATTAAGACTTTTAACAAGAAAGAACGAGAACGACTCGCCTGATGAAATCTCAGGATAACAGCTCTTAAAGATTTTAAGATCGCTGTTGCTAAAATGCGAACCCCACGGCGGATTAGTTGCAATACAGTCAAATTCCGTCACTTTTAGTTTGTCACGTAAAAAGACCTGGTCTATATCAAATAAAAAATCTGCGCAGAATACCTTTGGGTAAAAGTCTATATCTGGAAATTTCATAATAAGATTTATCTTTGCAATATTTACTGCAATCGCATCTATATCAATCCCATAAATATTTTCAGGATTTTTAATCGTATCTGCAAGCGCTAAAAGGAATTGACCGGAGCCGCAGCACGGATCAAGAAACTTACTGCTTGGAGATGCGGCTCTTTTTGTAATCTCAGAGACTATACTATCCGGCGTATAATACATCCCCATCTTGCACTTTGTACCCTCCATCAGAACGGACTGATATATTATACCGGCAATATTACTCCGCTCGGGAATGTAGATATTAAGTATTTCAAAAAACTCAGGTCTTATTTCAGATATAATCGAATCCCGCCATTCCGATAGGATTTTACTGAGATTTTTTCTATTCTTAATATTTATATCCTTTGAGCAGACAATATTCTTTGGTTGTGTTCCACCCAGCATATTATTTTTATTTAGCAGAATCAATGAGACAAAAAACAGCGCAGATGTAAATGACAGATTATGTCTCATTACAAAATCCAAAATTTCTAATACTGCGCGTCTTTCTTCAACAGAATGAAACAGCTCTTTTGAAAAGAATATCTTTGACGAGCCGAATTTATTTGCGCGGCTGGTTAATCTGTTAAGATCGCCGCTGAGTATCCGGCTGCGAAGCGACAAAACATCGTCTTTTAGAAAAGATAATCCTGCATTGTTACTTGATGTTTTTATAAATCCGTGCCTGACCCAGTTTCGTACTGAGGTTTCGGATATTCCAAGTATGTGCGCCGTTTCGGATACGGATATATGTTTTTTAGCTGATAATGACTCCATCTACCTTACCTGATTATTTGCATATACTACTTCACCATTACAAATAGTATATTCAACTTTTCCATATAAGGTTTGACCAATAAACGGCGTATTTTTACATTTTGATTTTAAAAATTTATCGTCAATTAAAATCTTTTCTTCGGGATTTATTATGGTTATATCAGCCATCTCGCCATGCTTTAATCTGCCGCGTCCGAGATTAACTATATCAGACGGATTACATGTTACCTTTGAAAATGCTTCAATGTAAGAGAAATTATTATTGCGGACTAACTCTGTTATTATCAGCGGTACTGCCGTTTCAAGACCTATAATTCCAAACGGCGTATATTCAATCTCCTGCATCTTTTCAAACAAGGCATGAGGCGCATGATCGGTTGCTATAACGTCAATTGCGCCGTCTTTAAGCCCTCTTATAATCTCCTTTCTGTCAAACTCTGTTCTTAAAGGGGGATTCATCTTTGCCATTGAAAGATATTCTTCAATTGCATTGTCATTAAGCGCAAAATAGTGAGGCGCTGTTTCGCAGGTAACGGATATGCCGTCCGATTTGCCGCGCCTTACCAGCTCAACAGATCCAGATGACGATACATGGCATATATGGAGCCTTCCATGTGCTAATCTCGCTAAGATAATATCTCTCGCAATCATTACCTCTTCAGCCTCGCGGGGAATACCTCGAAGCCCAAGTCTGACGGAATTTATGCCCTCATTCATTAATCCGTCATCGGAAAGGAGTTTATCCTCTGCATGTGACAGTACAGGTACATTGAACATTCGCGAATATTCAAGGGCGCGCCTCATTACAAGAGAATTCATGACAGGCTTTCCGTCATCGGTAAAGGCTACCGCTCCCCCTTTAACAAGTTCACCCATCTCCGAAATTTCTTCACCCTTTCCGCCCTTTGTAATATTAGCAGTGGGAAAGACATTTATGGGTCCCTTCTCCGCTTCCATAATTACAAATCTTACAAGCGCCTGATTATCAATTACAGGCGAGGTGTTCGGCATTGTGCAGACTGAGGTGAACCCGCTTTTTGCGGCTATTTGCGATCCTCCTATTATTGTTTCAACATCCTCTCTGCCCGGTTCTCTAAAGTGAACGTGCATATCAATAAGTCCGGGAAGGACGAGAGAGCCCTTAACATCAATTACTTCATCACCGGAACTTGGATGTAAATTATTGCCTATATCTTTAATTCTATTTTTTTCAATTACAATATCAAGTTTATCATCTGTGTTGCTTGCTGGATCGATGAATCTCCCGTTTTTAATTACTATTCCCATATACTAATTACCCTCTCCGTCACTAAATGGCGTGCCGCCTGCTAATAGATAAAAAATAGCCATCCTCACTGCAACACCGTTAGTTACCTGCTCATTAATTATAGAATTTGGACTGTCGGCTACGGCATCGTCAAGTTCAATCCCGCGGTTCATCGGACCAGGGTGCATGACAAGTATATCAGGCTTGCATCTTTTAAATCTCTCGTCTGTAAGAGAGTACAGGCGATTATATTCCCTGATTGACGGAAATAATGATCCTCTCTGTCTCTCCCTCTGTATTCTTAACATGTTTATTACATCAAGTTTCGGAAGCAGCTCATCCAAATTATATGTAATGTCAACATCATATTGTTTAAATTCATCAGGCAGAAGCGTTGACGGACCGCAAAGAGTTACTTTAGCGCCGAGTTTTTTAAAGGCTATAGCGTCTGATCTTGCAACCCGTGAATGTTTAATATCGCCTATTATGCCTATATGAAGTCCTTCAACCGATCCTCTTGCTTCTATTATGGAATATGTATCAAGCAGCGCCTGTGTAGGGTGCGCGTGATAACCATCACCGCCGTTTATTACGGATGCATTAATATTTTGCGATAAAAAATGAGGCGCTAAAGACGCCTCATGTCTCATCACAATATAATCAGCCTTCATAGCCTCTAAGGTTCTCACAGTATCTATTAAGGATTCCCCTTTTACAACACTTGACGTAGTAACAGGAACATTTACAGTATTTGCCGAAAGCATCTTTGCTGCAAGCTCAAAACTAAGTCTTGTGCGCGTAGAAGGCTCATAAAACAGGGTACATACGGTTTTACCTCTTAGCACAGGAACAGTCTTAACATCGCGGGTAAAAACATCTTTAAAATATGTTGCTGTTTTGCAAATAAGCATTATCTCATCGGGAGACAGCGACTTAATATCAAGGAGATCTTTTTTATTTAGTGAATTCATATAGTTTTAATAATTCCTATTTTAGCAGGTAAATCAATTTTACTCTTAACTTGATAAGAATAATAATTAAATCACAGGAGTCAATACTATTTATGTCTCATTAGATTTTTTTTGTAATAAAGTTTTATAATAAAAAAAGCAAAATTTTACTATTTTAGTTTGACATAAAGGCGCATAACTGTAAAATTCTCTTATATAGATAATGTTTTATATTTTTGGCGTAACAAATTTAAAGAAATCCTACTCTATTTCACTTAGATAATTTTTATAAAACACAATTAATTTTAGGAGTAAATTACATGAAAAAAGTTGTTATCACATCTGCGGTTAGGACCGCTGTGGGCAGTTTTGGAGGAAGTTTTAAAGAAGTTCCATCTGCAGAATTAGGCGCTGCTGTAATGAAAGAGGCCTTAGTTCGTTCCAAGATACAAGGAAAAGATGTGGATGAAGTTATTTTCGGATGCGTTCTTCAGGCAGGATTAGGACAGAATATCTCTCGCCAGTGTTCCATCAAAGCCGGTCTGCCTGTTGAAGTTCCGGCATTGACTATTAATAAGGTTTGCGGATCCGGTTTAAGAAGCGTATCATTAGCAGCGCAATTAATTAAAGCCGACGATGCAGATGTAGTTTTAGCCGGAGGAACGGAGAGTATGAGTATGGCTCCATATATTTCCAACAAACCAAGATGGGGTTCAAGAATGGGTAATTTTGAGCTCATAGACGAAATGGTTTTTACAGGACTTACAGACATATTCAACGGCTACCACATGGGTATTACTGCTGAGAATTTGGCAGAAAAATTTAATATCACACGGGAAGATCAGGATAAATTTGCGCAGAGTTCACAGGAAAAAGCAAAAAAGGCAATCGAGAGCGGAAGATTCAAAGATGAAATAGTTCCCTTTGAAGTTAAAACAAAAAAAGGATCAGTGATAGTAGATAAGGATGAGCACTACAGTGCAAATTCTACGCTTGAGGGTTTAACTAAACTAAAAGCTGCGTTTAAAAAAGACGGTACTGTAACTGCAGGTAATGCTTCTGGAATTAATGACGGCGCAGCAGGAATAGTTGTAATGAGCGAAGAAAAAGCTAAGGCTCTCGGCGCTCCCATTATGGCTGAGATTATAAGTTATGCTTCGGGCGGAGTTGATCCGTCTATTATGGGATATGGTCCTGTTCCTTCAATTGCTAATGCTCTTAAAAAGGCAAATATGCAGATTTCCGAAATTGAATTATTTGAACTAAATGAGGCTTTTGCAGCACAAGCTATGTCTGTAGTTATAGGTCTGGAAAAAGAAGGAATCGGTAAAGTTGACATGAGTAAGGTTAATGTTAATGGCGGAGCTATTGCCCTTGGTCACCCAATCGGCGCTTCAGGCGGAAGGATATTGGTCAGCCTGCTCCATGAACTTAAAAAGCAGAATAAAAAAGTCGGTCTTGCATCTCTCTGTATTGGCGGAGGTATGGGGACGACTCTTATTGTTAAGATGGTTTAATTCTTATTGTTTTTTAGCAAAAAAGAGGCTGCCTGATAAGTAATTAGTTACATATTACGTCATCGCGAGCCGTATTTTAAGTTCGTTAGTAAGACAGTGCAAACTCGGCGTGGCGATCCAGTAGGATAAAGTTAGACTCTGGACTGCCACGCGCAGGTTACTAAATCTATACTAAACAGGCTGAAGCGCTCGCAATAACGCAGGCATATACTAATCGCTCTGAGCCCGACATGTTGTTTCGCATCTACAAAAAATAATGAGGCAAGCGGGAGATTTATAATCTCCCCTGCATCGCGGCAATAAACATCAAACAATTTAAACAATATGATAGAGGCTCTGACCCAACATCATAAACTTAAGCCTCAATCAAAAAGATGGTTTTAGGTTACAATCATATTTGTTGTAATACTTCCACTTACGAGGGGAGCTTTTCAACTCTCGTACAGGTACAATATTTCGTTCCATATC